>JAESGR010000250.1_pt1 | contig 66997 bp, 58 predicted proteins | sample 9269771 | NCBI WGS metagenome assembly JAESGR01 (sample SAMN15739572, study PRJNA653492) | algae metagenome | isolation source: Chroococcus sp. CMT-3BRIN-NPC107 and co-occurring heterotrophs from well... | place: USA: Clark Mountains Wilderness, California | collected 2010-04-18 | reverse complement strand
GTCGAGGCACTCCGGGAGCAACGTGACCTGCGTTCGGTCCGCTCCCTCGATGAATCGCTTCATCACGCATCTCGCTAGTCGCGTTGCGGCAATCTAGCCAAGGAGGCGTTTTCACACAAGCTCGGCCAAGAGCGGTCGTCAACGACCGTCTGCTCCTGGCACATGGAACGCATTGTCGGCGGCCGGGAGTGTTCAGAGGAAGCGGCGAAAGACGTTCTGCGCGTCGCTCCTCGGCCGCTTGTCGCGACGAGTGATGGCCAACGGTGGTCCGTCAGCCGTTCATGCGTTGATGCGGTTATCGATTCGGACGCCTGGTCAGGGCCGCCACTGTCGATCCTGTGTGCGGGACGGTAGAGTGAGCCTCCGGTGTTGTAGAGCAATCTGCGCAGCAGCAATACGTTTCGGACGGCTGTAGTCTTCTCGACGACGCGCGCATAACAGCGATGTCTTCGTGACGTCGCGCCCTACTGACGTCGAAAGCGGACAAGTGATGAAGGTCAAGAATGCGGCGCCGACCGGAGTAGTGCCCGTCGACAAGCCAATTGATATATGGAGAGCGCTGCGGACCAGCGCCGGGCTCGAGCTTCGACGTGGTGCGTCTCCCGGCCGTGATGCGGAGTTTGAGACAGCGCTTATCCACGAGCTCCGTAGCCGGTTTCCGGACATTCCGGCGGCACGGTATAGAACATTGCGCAGCCTGTTGGACACGGACGCCCGTTCAAGCCGCTCACAAATCACCACGGAGACTTTTCTCGCAACCCTATTCGAGAGCCAGCGCGGCTTCGCCGCGATGATGCGCGGCATCCTCGAGCTGCTCGCCGATGCGAAGGCGCCGCACTCTGACGCGCAACTTCCGATTCGGCTCGCGTTGGGCGACAACAAAGACGCACTGCAGCTTCTATTTAACGAATTTCGCGAGCAAGTTGAAAAGCTGGAGCGCGTGTTGCGGTCCCGGTTCGAAGTGGGTTCATCAGGTCTATTGAAGGACGTACACGGCACAGTGATGCGCTTGGTCGAGGACCAAGGCACAAAAGCGTCGCTTGTTTCGCAAGTTGAGACTAGGTCGAAAGCCGGTTTTGACTTGCCACCACATCCCCCCGCTACTGGCAACCAGCCCTTCGACGAAATGCTGGAAGTCCTCTACGGGTATGTTGCCGCTCTGCGCTCCTGGGCAGAACAGATTGCCGGCACGCGAGATCTACTGCTCGGGCGAGCCCGCGAATCCTTCGCAAGAAGACCGAACGGGAGCGAAGACCTTCTCCGAGCCGAGCTAATCAGCAACTACCTCGACTCCGACCTCGTTTACGGAATTCACGCACTAGCGCAGTCGGCGCTGTTTGCGCCGGCGGAAATTCCAAAGCTAGTTGCGCGTCTGAGTAACATCGTTGGAGTGATCCCACGGCGGCAAGCGTGGATCGAGCGGGCGGTGACGGAACTCTCGGAAGTTCTGCGCCTGCCAGTCTGGAAGCACCGGTACGAGCTGTATTCCGTTTGGGTGGGAGCCATCCTGCTTCGTACTGCAGGCAAACGTGCAGCGTCCTTCCGCTTTGTTCCGACAGACGGCGTTCTTTGTTTCGCCTTCAAGGGAAGCCGTCTAGCGGTCTTCGAGCACGGAGACCAGAGCTATGAGATTGCCTCGGAAATGAGAACTGATCTCGTCGGGACTTCGAAGAAGCGCAAAAAGGGAATCCAGCCCGACTTCCGGGTGTGTATGTTGCCTGAGTCTGCGGACCGGAACGTTGACACGCGTCTGATTGTTGAGTGCAAGCACTACCTAGTTGCCGACCCCGTTAACTTCACGGCGGCTGCTAATGACTATGCGCGCAGCTGCCCGACGGCGACGGTGTTGGTCGTAAACCATGGGGAGGGAAAGAATGAACTTCTCGTGGGCGCGGTCGAGGCTAGCCACGCGCGTCGCGTTACCTTTTTGCATCGCTCTTCTGTTGACACTGACGGTGGAGCGGAGCTGGCGTCAACGATCGAGCAGGCCCTATTCCCGGTCACAACCCGAACCACAGTGCGCGAGGGGGCTACAGAATCGTCTTTTCGCCTCGTGAACGCGGATGTGGCGGCGTCGATCGGCGTGGTTTGGGGCGCGTCGCTGCGGGACCTGGATCTATCGCTCCGGTTCGGCGATCACGACGTGAACTTCAGATCGGTAGGTGAGCTAAACCATGAGCCTTACGCTAAGCTCTCGGCCGATGTGCGGGCGGGACCGGGCGAAGAGGTCATCGAGATTTCGCGGTGGATCGCTGCGTCGTACGAAATCCGAGTGACAAACTTTTCAAGAGAGGGCGTACTAGAAAGATCCAACGTTCATTGCGATGTCGTGCTGGACACCGGCGTACATCGTCTAAGGCCAGCCCTGCCACGGACAGACGATTGGGTAGTTGGGCATCTCGAGATCCAGCAGAAGCGCGCCAAGCTCGTGCCATCAAGTCACTCACATCTCACTACGCCTTCTGACGACGTTTAGCCTTCGGTACGACAGCGCTTTTCACAATGTCGGTTGTGTGAGCCCCAGGGGCGTCCTGACAACGACCGAGGGGACGGTTTGAACGACAGCAGCGCGCAGAACATCAGGGGGCTATGTAATCCGAAAGGCCTGAGTCCGAGCCGGTCATGTTGAACGCTGAGGCGTACGACGGCTTTTGGGGCGCTCTGACAATTGGACCGACCTTCCGCTTTGGGTCGGAAGCGGGCGGCTCGGTCAACCAGCAGCTCTCGGCCATTTCCAGCCCCTCACGACCGGCTGCTTGATGGTTACCAATATTGGACCTTGTGCTTGATGACGCAGCGCCCGGTTGACCCAGGCTGCGAATCGCATCCAGGCCTGGTCGAGCAGTGCTCGCTAACCGGCGACGTTCGACTGCGCAGACGCCATATCGCGCAGTCACAGGGTAAACCCACTCACGGGCTTGTAGCCATTTCAAAGGTCTCGGCGCTACGCTCACGGTCGGCCCATTGGGGTGAGGAGGAAACTATGTCCAATCCCAATCTGGTCAAGCAGTTTGGCACCAAGCTGCTCGGGATCTACACCGGCGGGATCCTCACAAAGCTCATTGACTTAGGCTACCAAGTGGGTCTCTTCGAGGCCGCGAGGTTGGGCGCAACCACGAGCCAGGGCCTCGCCAAACGGGCGGGGCTGAAGGAGCGGTATGTCCGTGAGTGGCTCGCGGCAATGGTCACCAGCGGTATCTTCGTGTACGACGCGAAGACTCAGGAGTACCGCCTGCCCGAAGAGCACGCGACTTTGCTGACGGGAGACGCCCACACGAACACGGCTCCAACGAGTCGGATGATCAATCACTTCGGTTCACATCTACAGCGTTTGGTCGGTTGCTTCCGAGATGGTGGCGGGATTTCCTACTCGGCGTACCGCCCGGTCTTCACCCAGTGCATGGACGACTCCTGGCGTCGGATCTATGACAACCTCTTGGTGACAGGTTTCGTCGGCGCCGTGGCGGGCCTGCCCGAATCACTCAAGTCAGGCATCAGTGTCCTGGACATTGGCTGCGGCACCGGGACGCCATGAACACTCTTGCCCGTGAGTTCCCGCATTCCCGGTTCTCTGGCTACGACATCGCCGACGATGCGATTGCGCGAGCGCGAGAAGAAGCCCAAGCGATGGGCCTGAAGAACGCGTCGTTCCAAGTGGCTGACGTCGCCGCGCTGCCAGCCGACCGGCAGTTCGACCTCATCACAGCCTTTGATGCCATCCACGACCAGCGCGCGCCCGCTGATGTCCTTCGCGGCGTCTGCCGGGCGCTTGCACCTGACGGAACTTTCCTGATGATCGAGTTCAAGTTCAGCAGCAACGTCGAGGAGAACATCAACAACCCGTTCGCGCCGATGTACTACGGCTTCAGCCTGATGCACTGCATGCCCGTGTCGCTCGCCCTTGGTGGCGAGGGGCTCGGTACGGTCTGGGGAGAGCAGACCGCACGAAAGTACTTGGCTAATGCTGGCTTTGGGCAGGTTTCAGTGCTCGACTCCCCGCGGCCACAGAATTGCATCTTTGTGGCAAGGCACTAGCCCTCCGGGGCCGAGGCAGTGCTGCCCAAACCCTCGGTCGAGCCCGACCGCCTCCAGCCTGCGACTTCCAGCGGCGGCTCACTCACAAACGTTAGGCGGGATGTCCGCTCTCGGGCTAGCTGGCCCGCGGTGAGCCATTCCGCTTCGGGTCGATAGCGGCCGTCGAGCCCGCCTGGGGGATAGGTACAACGCGTCGCTAGAGAAACAAAGCAGGCGTATCGCATCAGTCACCCGAGTTGACCGTACCTCGCGGTGCCGAGCGAGGGGACTTTTAGGGATGGAGCGGTGCAGGACAGCTCAGACCGCCATTAATAGTCAACACTTGCGATGGGCGAAGAAGCTACGAACGAAGGGAATGGTTCGAATCCTGCCTGCCGCACCAAAGATTGCTTCGTGTGCTACCTAAGATCACTGCGACGCTGAACGTGTTCCGAGTTCCGCCAAGGCCGCAATCAGGTGGCCTTCGTCGATAGGCTTGACGAAGTGCCGATCGAAGCCAGCCAGTCGTCCTTTGCGCTTGGACTCCGCGTCGCCCCAGCCGCTCAAGGCGATGACCGCCACACCCGTTGCCCAATCCTGCTCCCGCAACCGGCGGCATACCTCATAGCCATCTATGTCGGGGAGGCCGATATCCAGCACCACGGCAGCCGGTTTAAAGAGCTCCGCCTCGGCAAGGGCGGATCGCCCGTCGTGGGCGATCCTTACTTCATGCCCCAGCAGCGACAGCAGCGTTGCTAGCGTCTCCGCGCCTTCGCAGTGGTCATCCACTACCAAGACCTTGAGCGCGCCGGCGGCCGACGATATGGGTGTGGAATTTGCTGTTGCATAACCTTCGGAGCGAAGGCTCGGCTCTGTCTTTCGTGCCGGCAAAGAGACACAGAAGGTGCTCCCCTTGCCTAGCCCTGGGCTACGCGCCTCCACGCGGCCGCCGTGCAAGCCGACGACATGCTTGACAAGCGACAGTCCGATGCCCAGCCCACCTCGCGCCCGCGAACCGCCGGCGACCTGCGCAAACATGAGAAAGACCGACTCCAGGTGCTCGGGTGCGATCCCGATGCCGTTGTCCCTCACAGATACTTCAACTTGCCCCTCGAGTTCCCGCACGGACAATTCAATGTGGCCTGCACCGTCGGTGTACTTGGCCGCGTTGGTCAGCAGATTGGCAAAGACCTGCGACAGCCGCGTAGCGTCACCGTCTACATGTACTTCGGAACTCTGCGCAACAAGCGTCAACTGATGTCCCGCTTGGTCGATCAAAGGGCGGCTCGCCTCGATTGCCATTTCGAGCACGCGGTAGATCTCGATCGTCTCCCGTTGCAGCTCGATCCTGCCTTGGTTAATTCGGCTCACGTCCATGAGGTCGTCAATGAGCCGCGCCATTGCGGCGACTTGCCGAACAATGATGTCCCGCATGTATTGGGCCGTCGCTTCCTCGATCCCGTCGCGGCGCAATACATGAATTGCGTTCCTCACCGGGGCGAGCGGGTTGCGAAGTTCATGGGCAAGCGTGGCGATGAACTCGTCCTTGCGACGATCGTTCGTTCGGAGCTCGTCTTCGAGCTCGCGCAGGGCCTTCGTGCGATCGTTCACGAGTCGATCTAGGTTCTCGTTCAGTTCCTGTAGCTGCTGCTCGGCACGGCGACGCTCGGTAATCTCAGCGAGCAGGGCTCGATTCGAAATCTCGATCTCACGGCCTTTGCGGTGCAGGTCGGCGAAAACCGCCACCTTGGACCGCAGCACAGCCGGATTGACCGGCTTGTGCAGGTAGTCCACCGCGCCGCTGTCGTAGCCTTCGAGGACGTGCTGATCCTCGTTGTAATACGCAGTCAAGAAGATGATCGGCACGCGCGCCGTCTTCTTCCGCCCCTTGATGAGCTGTGCCAGCTCAAATCCGGTCATGCTCGGCATGCGGACGTCGAGAATGAGTAGAGCGAACTCTTCGGCAACAAGCGCAAGCAGGGCTTGGTCGGCAGACTCGGCGCGAATCAGCCTGTAGCCTGGAAGGTCGAGCACGGTCTCCAGAACCGTAAGGTTCTTCGGCTCGTCGTCGACGATCAAGATGTTGATTGGCGCATCGGCGATCGTGGACAGCAAGACGCCGGGCCGGGAATGCGGCTCTACGTCGTTGTCCATGGCGGCGCGGGCGGATCCCTGATCGGGCTGGATCATCGGAACAGCCACACGCGCATCAGCGAAAGCAACTGGTCGGTGTTGACCGGCTTGGCGATGTAGTCGCTGGCGCCTGCATCAAGGCATTTTTCGCGGTCGCCCTTCATGGCCTTTGCAGTCAGCGCCAAGATCGGTAGTGTCCGGAACTGCGGCGCCTGTCTGATTTCGCGCATGGTCGCGTACCCGTCCATGTCCGGCATCATGATGTCCATTAGAACCATGCTCAGCTCCGGCGTACGCTGAATCAATTCGATCGCGTCCCGTCCATTGGTCGCGCTGATCACGTCCATTTCGTGATTCTCCAGCACTGAGGTCAGCGCAAAGATGTTGCGCGCGTCGTCGTCCACGACCAGGACCTTGCGTCCACGCAACACTTCCTTGCCACTGTGGAGGCGCTCCAGCATCTGCTGCTTTGCGGGCGGTAGGTCGCTCACGACGCGGTGCAGGAAAAGCGCCGTCTCATCGAGCAGCCGCTCCGGCGACTGCACGTCCTTGAGGACAATGCTCTTGGCCATGCTTTTCAGCCGGGCCACCTCGTCATCACTCAGGTCCTTGCCGGTGAAGACGACAACCGGCACTTCCGGGATGTCGGGCGCCGCGTGCATTCGATCGAGCAGTTCGAAGCCGCTCATGTCTGGCAGGTGGAGGTCGAGGACGACGCAGTCGAAGGGCGCCTGGGACATCGCGGCAAGGGCAGCCTGGCCGGTCGCCACGGCAACCGTCTCGATGTCGCTATGGTCGAGCAGTTCGACCACAGAGGCGCGCTCGATTGCGTTGTCCTCGATGATCAGCAGGCGCCGGGTATGCGACGCAGTGAAGTCGCGCATTCGCTGCAGGGCCGCCTCGAGGTGGTCGGTCGTGGGCTCCTTGACCAGGTAAGCGAACGCGCCGCGTGCAAGACCGTGCTGACGCTCTTCCTCAAGAGTGACGATCTGGACCGGAATGTGCCGCGTGGCGGGATCGAGCTTCAGTTGGTTCAGTACTGTCCAGCCAAGCATGTCGGGCAGGAAGATATCGAGGGAGATTGCTGCCGGCCGGAACTGTCGTGCGAGTGCCAGGGCGTGCGCGCCCTTGTTGGCGACGATGCCTTTGAAGCCGGTATCGCGCGCCAGGCCGAGCAGGATCCGGGCGTAGTGGGGGTCGTCCTCGACGATGAGCATGACCGAGTCGCCTTCCTCGATCGTCGCGCGGTCGTCGGCGACCTGCTCCTCTCGTGCGACTGGCAATACCGCGCGCTGCGCTTGCGATCCGCCGGCGCCGCTGTCGCTCGTCCGAGCCGTGGGCGCGTTCGAGCCGGCGTAGTGAAGCGGCAAGAAGAGCGTGAAGACGCTGCCCTGGCCATGCACGCTGCTGAGCCGGATCTCGCCGCCGAGCAGCGCGGCGAGCTCGCGGCTGATTGCCAGCCCGAGGCCGGTGCCGCCGTACTTGCGCGACGTCCCTGCGTCAGCCTGCTGGAAGGCCTCGAAGATGAGGCGCTGCTTCTCCGGCGGGACGCCGATGCCGGTATCTTCGACGGTGAAGGCGACGACCTGCCGGGCATTGCTGAGGACGGGGTGTTCTGCGCTCCAGCCGTGCGCCGCCATCTCGACATTGACGTCGACGTGTCCCTGCGACGTGAACTTGACGGCGTTCGAGAGCAGGTTCTTCAGGATCTGCTGCAGCCGCTTGGGGTCGCTTTCCATCGAATGCGGGAGGTCCGGCGCGAAGCTGATCCGGAAGGGCAGGTTCTTCGCCTCGGCCACGTGGCGGAAGTTGCGGTCGATGGTCTCGCGAAGCCCGCTGAAGGTGATCTCCTCGACCTCGACAGTGACGGTGCCCGACTCGATCTTGGAGAGATCGAGAATGTCGTTGATGAGGTGCAGCAGGTCGGAGCCCGACGAGTTGATGTTGCGCGAGAATTCGATCTGCTTCTCGGAGAGGTTGCGCGGCGCGTTCTCCGCGAGCTGCTGGCTCAGGATCAGGATCGAGTTGAGCGGCGTGCGCAGCTCGTGCGACATGTTGGCCAGGAACTCCGACTTGTACTTCGAGGTCAGCGCCAGCTCTGCCGCCTGCTCCTCCAGCGCCCGACGCGCCTGCTCGACCTCGGCGTTCTTGCGCTCGACCTCGGCGTTCTGCTCCGCAAGCAGCTTGGCCTTGTTGCCGAGCTCCTCGTTGGTTTGCTGCAGCTCGCTCTGGCGCGACTGCAGCTCCACCGTCAGCTGCTGCGACTGCGTCAGCAGGCCCTCGGTCCGCATCGTCGCTTCGATGGTGTTGAACACGGCGCCGATGCTCTGCGTGAGCAGGTCGAGAAAGGCTAGCGAGCCGGCGCTGAAGTGCTGAAGCGACGCTAGCTCGATCACGGCTTTTGTTTCGCCCTCGAACAGCACCGGGAGTACGACGACGCTGACCTTGCTCGCTTGACCTAGGCTGGAACTGATCTTGACGAAGTCCGCCGGCGCGTCGGTCAGGAGGATGCGCCGCTTCTCGGCCGCGCACTGGCCGACGAGGCCTTCGCCAACCCGGATCGAGCGCGCGAGCGGCGCCCCCTGGGCATAGCTCGACAAGAGCTCGAGTTCGGCATCGCCCTCGGAGCCGGCCAGGTGGTAGATGGTGCCCTGGTGCGCGTTCACCAGCGGAGCAAGCTCAGTCAACAGCAGCTGGCCGACGGTGTTCAGCTCGCGCTGGCCCTGCAGCATGCCCGTGAATCGCGCCAGGTTCGTCTTCAGCCAGTCCTGCTCGCGGTTGCTCTCGGTGGTCTCGCGCAGGTTGGAGATCATCGTGTTGATGTTGTCCTTCAGCTCGGCAACCTCACCGCGCGTCTCGACCTGGATCGACCGCGTCAGGTCGCCCTTGGTGACGGCGGTGGCGACCTCGGCGATGGCGCGGACCTGCGTCGTCAGGTTGGCAGCTAGCAGGTTGACGTTGCCGGTCAGGTCCTTCCAGGTACCTGCCGCGCCGGGCACGTTGGCCTGGCCGCCGAGGCGCCCGTCGACGCCGACTTCGCGAGCGACGTTCGTCACCTGGTCGGCGAAGGTCGCCAGCGTGTCGGTCATTCCGTTGATCGTGTCGGCCAGTGCCGCGACCTCGCCCTTCGCCTGAACCGTGAGGCGCTGCGTCAGGTTGCCGGTCGCCACCGCCGTCACGACCTTGACGATGCCTCGAACCTGCTCCGTCAGGTTGGAGGCCATGAAGTTGACGTTGTCGGTCAGGTCCTTCCAGGTGCCGGCGACTCCGGGCACCTGCGCCTGACCGCCGAGCTTGCCCTCGGTGCCGACCTCGCGGGCGACGCGCGTCACCTCGCCGGCGAAGGCGTTGAGCTGGTCGACCATCGTGTTGATGGTGTTCTTCAGCTCCAGGATCTCGCCCTTTACGTCGACAGTGATCTTGCGGTTCAGGTCGCCACGCGCCACCGCCGTGGTCACCTCGGCGATGTTGCGGACCTGCGTCGTCAGGTTGTTGGCGAGGCCGTTGACGGTGTCGGTCAGGTCCTTCCAGGTGCCGGCGACGCCGGGCACGGCGGCCTGGCCGCCGAGCCGGCCCTCGGTGCCGACCTCGCGCGCGACCCGCGTCACCTCCGAGGCGAACGAGCGAAGCTGCTCGACCATCGTGTTGATGGTCTCCTTCAGCTGCAGGATCTCGCCGCGGACGTCGACGGTGATCTTCTTCGACAGGTCGCCGTTGGCGACCGCGATGGTCACGTCGGCGATGTTGCGCACCTGGCCGGTCAGGTTCGAGGCCATCGAGTTGACGTTGTCCGTGAGATCCTTCCAGGTCCCGGCGACGCCTGGAACCGCCGCTTGGCCGCCGAGCTTGCCTTCCGTGCCGACCTCGCGCGCGACCCGCGTCACCTCCGAGGCGAACGCCGAGAGCTGGTCGACCATCGTATTCATGGTCTCCTTGAGCTGCAGGATCTCGCCCTTGACGTCGACCGTGATCTTGCGGCTGAGGTCGCCCTTGGCGATGGCGGTGGCGACGTCGGCGATGTTGCGCACCTGGCCGGTGAGGTTCGAGGCCATCGAGTTGACGTTGTCGGTCAGGTCCTTCCAGGTGCCGGCGACGCCGGGCACCTGCGCCTGACCGCCGAGCTTGCCGTCGGTGCCGACCTCGCGGGCGACGCGGCTCACTTCGGCCGCGAACGAGCGCAACTGGTCGACCATGGTATTGATGGTCTCCTTGACCTCCAGGATCTCGCCGCGCACGTCGGCGGTGATCTTCTTGGACAGGTCCCCGTTCGCCACCGCGATCGTCACCTCGGCGATGTTGCGGACCTGGCCGGTCAGGTTGTTGGCCATGAAGTTGACGTTGTCGGTCAGGTCCTTCCACGTCCCCGCCACCCCCTCGACGGCCGCCTGGCCACCGAGCTTGCCTTCCGTGCCCACCTCGCGCGCGACACGGCTCACCTCGCCGGCGAACGCATTGAGCTGGTCGACCATCGTGTTGATGGTGTTCTTCACCTCGAGGATCTCGCCGCGCACGTCGGCCGTGATCTTCTTCGACAGGTCGCCGCGCGCGACCGCGGTCGTCACCTCCGCGATGTTGCGGACCTGACCGGTCAGGTTCGACGCCATGAAGTTGACGCTGTCCGTCAAGTCCTTCCACGTGCCGGCGACGCCCGGCACCTGTGCCTGCCCGCCGAGCTTGCCTTCGGTGCCGACCTCGCGCGCTACGCGGGTGACTTCCGAGGCGAAGCCGTTCAGCTGGTCGACCATCACGTTGATGGTGTTCTTCAGCTCGAGGATCTCGCCCTTCACCTCGACCGTGATCTTGCGCGAGAGATCGCCGCGCGCCACGGCCGTCGTCACGTCGGCGATGTTCCGTACCTGGCCGGTGAGGTTGTTGGCCATCGAGTTGACGTTGTCCGTGAGGTCCTTCCAGGTCCCGGCGACCCCGCGCACCTGCGCTTGGCCGCCGAGCTTGCCTTCGGTGCCGACCTCGCGCGCCACGCGCGAGACCTCCGACGCGAAGGCGTTGAGCTGGTCCACCATCGTGTTGAGGGTGTTCTTCAACTCCAGGATCTCGCCCTTCACGTCGACGGTGATCTTGCGCGACAGGTCGCCGTTGGCTACGGCGGTCGCCACGTCGGCGATGTTGCGAACCTGGCCGGTGAGATTCGACGCCATCCAGTTGACGTTGTCCGTCAGGTCCTTCCAGGTGCCAGCGACGCCGAGCACCTGCGCCTGCCCGCCCAGCTTGCCCTCGGTGCCGACCTCGCGGGCCACCCGGCTCACTTCGCCGGCAAAGGCGTTGAGCTGATCGACCATGGTATTGATCGTGTTCTTTAACTCCAGGATCTCGCCGCGCACGTCGACGGTGATCTTCTTGGAGAGGTCGCCATTGGCAACTGCCGTCGTCACGTCGGCGATGTTGCGGACCTGACCGGTGAGGTTGGTCGCCATCGCGTTCACGGAGTCGGTGAGGTCCTTCCAGGTGCCGGCGACGCCGCGCACCTCGGCCTGGCCGCCGAGCTTGCCCTCCGTGCCGACCTCGCGCGCAACTCGCGTCACCTCGGAAGCGAAGCCGTTGAGCTGGTCGACCATCGTGTTGATGGTGTCCTTGAGCTCGAGGATCTCGCCCTTGACGTCGACCGTGATTTTCTTGGAGAGGTCGCCGTTGGCGACGGCAGTCGTCACCTCGGCAATGTTGCGAACCTGGCCCGTCAAGTTCGAGGCCATGAAGTTGACGTTGTCGGTGAGGTCCTTCCAGGTCCCGGCGACGCCGGGCACCTGCGCCTGCCCGCCTAGCTTGCCTTCCGTGCCGACCTCGCGCGCGACCCGCGTCACCTCCGAAGCGAAGCCGTTGAGCTGGTCGACCATGGTGTTCATGGTGTTCTTCAGCGCCAGGATCTCGCCCTTCACCTCGACGGTGATCTTCGACGACAAGTCGCCCTTGGCGATGGCCGTCGCGACGTCGGCGATGTTGCGCACCTGGCCGGTCAGGTTCGAGGCCATCGAGTTGACCGAGTCGGTCAGATCCTTCCAGGTGCCGGCGACGCCCGGCACCTGGGCCTGGCCGCCGAGCTTGCCCTCGGTGCCGACCTCGCGCGCCACGCGCGTGACCTCCGACGAGAAGCCGTTGAGCTGATCGACCATCGTGTTGATGGTCTCCTTCAGCTCGAGAATCTCCCCCTTCACGTCGACGGTGATCTTGCGCGACAGGTCGCCGCGCGCGACGGCCGTAGTAACGGTCGCGATGTTGCGCACCTGCGCCGTCAGGTTGGTCGCCATGGCGTTCACCGAGTCGGTCAGGTCCTTCCAGGTCCCGGCCACGCCGGGCACCACGGCCTGACCCCCAAGGCGGCCGTCGGTGCCGACCTCACGCGCGACGCGTGTCACTTCCGAGGCGAACGAGCGCAGCTGCTCGACCATCGTGTTGGTCGCTTCCTTGAGTTGCAGGATCTCGCCGCGGACGTCAACTGTGATCTTCTTCGACAGGTCGCCGTTGGCGACCGCGATCGTCACGTCGGCGATGTTACGGACCTGCGCCGTCAGGTTGCCTGCCATCTGGTTCACCGAGTCGGTGAGCTCCTTCCAGACGCCGGATACGCCCTTGACCTTGGCTTGGCCCCCGAGCTTGCCCTCGGTGCCGACCTCGCGCGCGACCCGCGTCACCTCTGACGTAAACACCGAGAGCTGCTCGATCATCGAGTTGACGAGCTTGGCCGAGCGCAGGAACTCGCCCTTGAGCATCCGGCCGTCCACTTCGAGCTCCATCGACTGGCCGAGATCGCCCTTCGCAACGGCTCCGATCGTGCGCGCGATCTCGGTCGTCGGACGCACGAGGTCGTCGATCAACGTATTGAGCGAGTCGACCGTGCTGGCCCAACCGCCCATGGCGCCGGGTAGCGACATGCGCTGCTTCAGGCGCCCTTCCTTGCCGACACTCGCGCTCAGCCGGCTCGCCTCCCGCGAGATGCGGTCGTCCTGGGCGAGGGCATGGTTGAAGGCGTCCGCGATCCGCCCCTCGGTGCCCGTCCAGTCGGCGGGCATGCGTACGGAAAAGTCGCCGTCCCGAAACGCTGCCATCGCGGAAAGCATCTGTAGCGACCGCGCTTCGCTAGCGGCGCGAAACGCTCTAAGCTCCATCACTTCTTCTTCGAAGGAGCGAAACAGTGACGGGTGCACGGGGGAAGGGGCCAGATCGCTGACTCGTTGCATAGGGCGGTCCCATTCAGAATGGAGATATCAGAGGGGCGCTTTCGCGAGCAAGTGCCCGGGCTGACTGTCCGCGACGATACCTTCAGACCAAATCCCGACAAACCTGACGCGTGCGTGGGCAAGACCGCGGCGGAGAAGAACCTGGCATCGCCTGGCTACGCAGTGCAAATGTCACGCTAAGCGAACCATTAGCGCAGCAGCGATGGGTCTTCCCGAAATTGATACCAAGTCCCAGACGTGGGAACAGCGAAGCAGGATCCTCGGCACTACCGACGAGGCTCCGCACGGTCCCTACGCCGCCGCACGGCGTGCGAGCACGCCGTCAGCCCCCGAGGCTCCCCCGCGCCCAGTCTGCTGTTGGGTCTGCCTTGGCGGCGCGGCCGTTGTACGGCTGATCCGCAAAGAGCGGCACCACGGCGCGGCTTCATTGTTGCGCAACGTTTGGAAGCTTTGTCCGCGCGCCCTCGGGGTGCTTTCTTGTGCCGGGTCGCCAGCGTTGGGGCTCACCTAGCCGTGCGAGGCTGGCCAGTCAGCGGCGTCCTTGGCAAGTTGCGAAACGGTGCATCCCGTTGCTGCCTCGAGCCGCACCGCTAGATCCTCCGTCTCCGGGCCAGCGGCGCCCATCTTGAGCAGTTCGGCCGCACGGACGATCACGTCACGCGCGACGCTTATCGATACATGCCGCTGCCGCAGGTGCGCGCGGACGACCCGCATTGAAGCGGTTAGGTGCTTCGCCACGCGTCAACGGCGAGGCTTGCTGATCGGTGCGAGACCGAGCATCTGGTCGACGATCGCAATTCGACGAGCACGGTCTTCACCTTCGAGGTCGAGCAGCATCCCGTAGAGCTCGAGCGCCCTGGTGGCCGATGGCGGCCTTCCGTCCGCTGCGGCGAGTGCACGGGCGTGGCGAGCCGCGGTTTGGAGCAGTTCTTGGTCTTGCATCCGGGCCTCCTGAGTGGCTCAAGGATGCTGATGAAGTCGCGCGAGCGCTATCCCCATGCATCCCGCGAGCAGGGGGCAGCGGGCCCTTAGGCAGCAGAGCCGCACGGGTCAGCAAGTCGTGGTTCGCGGTGGATGTACAGGCCCGCTCCTCACGTTCCAGACGGCTCGTAGAACTGAGATTGCATCCACGGCTGGATGATCACGGGTCAGGCGTCAGCTGGTTTCGACGCCGCCTCGAATGCCCCGCCACCGGGCTTGGATCGACATTCCCGCCCCCGTTTAGGGCGTTCGCAAGCGCGTCGGCATCTGCCTTGTCCAAGATTTTGGGCCGCGAGTCATGGGACTTGAAGACGTCGTAGCTTCCTGAATTGCCCAGCCTCGGCCGGCGCACCGTGTACAAGCCCCCGGTCTCGTGAGGCTCCCATCGGCGCGCACCATCGCTCCTAGCCTGCAGGCGGACGACTAAACCACTCGGTAGCAGCAGTCGATACGCTCCCTTGGCGGGGGTTGCGTGGCACGTAGCGTCGTCCTGCGGGGTAGCGGCGGCTGTAGCGGATGACTTGATCGTCATGCTGGCTGGCTCCCCCGCCAAGCTTTGCTCGAATGCTGCCGATTCTTTACCTGTCGTCCACCAGGAGGCCTCCCCGGCATGGACCGATTTAGCAATCCAGCCGTGGTCGGTGCAACAAAGCTGGCAGTCGCAGCGCTCGCATCTGTAGAACCAATTCCATCGTGGAGATGGATCCCGCACGCGCTGGCGATGCAGGAGCTCGAGGGCCGGATGAGCCTTCGTGTGCGCAGGCTGGCCCAGTAGTGCATCGCACGCCTTGCACAACCCCATCGAACGCCTCCCAAGCTTCCTCGGTGTTCGCCATCGACCTACTTGCTCTTCTTCAGCTCCGCTTCCACCTTGCCGCGGGAGTTTCCAGCCTTCTTCACGGCCTGGCGCACCTCGGCAGGTTTCGCGCCCGTCTTCTGCGCCTCATAGCTCACCTCATGTTTCTGTCCCGCAGCCACCTTGCCCCTGTCCTGGGAACGCCCCGACTTAGATGCCTGCGGCATGCGGTTCTCCTGATGTTGAAGAGCACGATCGTGAGCAGCTCGGGATCCAGACCTTGTCGGAGAGAACCGCGGAGTTCCGTCAGCGGGGTGCTCTACATCCGAGTTCCTAGGCCGGAACCTGGATGATCCGGAGCTAACAGCTGTGTTCCTTCGTCCACCACTTCATCAGATGCGCGCCCATGCCCCAGAGACGATGATGCCTTCGGGGTTCATGATGAAAATTGCATAGTCACGCACCGCTTCGCACAACGCAGCGACGGCCGAGTTGATGAGTGCATGGTCCTGGCGCGCCTCCGGCAATTCAGCGTTGCCGCCTAACCGCCGCAACCATCCTGGCCCACTCGCGGAGTTGACGGCGGCGCTGGCGATCGAGGGAGCTCATTGTTCGGAAGCCATCACGAGCCGCAGGCCGATGCTGATACCACGGTAGTCCGGCGCGTAGTCGCGTCGGGCAGAAGAACGCCAGCCGTCTCCCGTCGAATGCCAGCTGCCGCCACGAACGAACGCTTCGTACCAGCCGCCGGTCCGACCGGATCGGTGGCCTCACCGGCTGCAAAGGCGTCCGCGGCGTACCAGTCCTGCACCCACTCCCAGACATTGCCGTGCACGTCGTGCAAGCCCCAGGGGTTGGCTGGCTTGCGACCCACCGGGTGCGTGCCGCCGGTGGCAAAGCTTTCGCCGAACCATGCGAAGCGGGCGAGCTGGCCTTCCTCGTCGCCGAACGAGTAGATGGTCGTCGTTCCCGCGCGAGCCGCATATTCCCACTCGGCTTCGGTCGGCATGCGATAGCGCTGGTGCCCTTCCCTCTGGTTCAGCCGGCGAATGAACTCCTGACTTTCGTTCCACGAGATTGTTGCGGGATGGTCCGGTCGGTTGATGCGCTCAGCCATGCCAGGCAGATCGTAGAAAGGGTTGGAGCGTGAACCGGTGAAGGGGCTGCGGCCCATCACCGCCTCCCACTGCGGCACCGTGAGCTCATGCTGCGCGATGTAGTAGGTGCGGCTCAGCGTGACCCGATGCCGAGGCTTCTCGTTTGGCGCGGCCTGCCTGTCATGATCGACGGCGCCCATCATGAAGCTGCCACCAGGGATGCGGACGAAGCGCATGCCGATCGAGTTGGTCAAGCTAGGCCCGGCAATGTCGGCCCCGGCAGTCAGCGATTGTTGCGACACCACAGGCGGTGTGAAGGAGAGCAGCAGCGCAACAAGGGTCGCGGTCGGTGCGGGCAAGATGCACAACCTCATCGGGTTTCCTGGGAGCTCATGAGTCAAGGCCAAACCTTAGCCAACTACACGGCGATCCAATAGCCGCTGCTAGGTTGTCGGATCGACAAGTGGATGTTGACAGTCTGCGCGTTAGGATGTTCGCAGGAGCTTGGCCTCAAAGAGCCAGTCGCAGCGCCCACCCGAAAGCCATGAACCAAGCAACCGCGACTCCGAGCCGCCAAGTCGTAAACCAGTAACGCTCGTTCGTCCATACGGCGCGGTGAGATCTCCGCAGGGCACAGAGCAGGCATAGCGCGAGGGCGACCGCCCCTACTGCTCCAGTCGCGAACGGCACTCGCGTCACGAGATATGCCAGCGCCGCCGGCCAGATCAGCGCGTCGACCAGTGCAAGCGATCGTCTTCCCGGCCAGTACGTCGCCGCCTGCTGCTCGCGTCTCGCCACAACAACCCACATGCTCATCTCCTCCAAAACGTCGGGCTGCAGCGACGTCACGGGTGGGTTTGCCCGTACGGTAGGTGTATTGCCTTAAAAGATATTCTAGTACATCCTGTGTGCCGTTTTGGCAAATTCATGCAATCAGTTGCGACCTCACCTTTGCGTCCACCCCTGCAACGGCGAAGCGGGACTCTCGGCGGCGACCGGTACTGAGGCCGTCGCGTTCGTCTTGACGCGCCGGCCTGCTGGCCTCTATGTCCACCGCCGGCAGTACCGCTCCGGAGCGGGTATCGCGCAACACACCATGCGTTTCACCGACGAGACGCAGTTCGAGCGATGGTGTGAGTTGGATCGACTCCAATTCCGCTTCCCGCTCGTCTACTCGAATCTTCGGAGGAACGGCCGTGCCCTTCTCTCTGCCCACGCGTCAGACGCTCCCACTGCGTGACATCGTTTCGACCGATGACTACTTCGTGCGAGTCAACGAAGTGATTCTGAAAGTCGGACCCGATGCCGAAGCGTCGGAAGTCATCGATCTCATGCACGAGGGCACGAGCCGGCTTGGCGCCGACGTGTCGTGCTTCCTCACCTTCATCCGTGAAGACCTTTCCCTTGCCTCGTTCCGGTTCCTGCTCGCTTGCGATCCGCAGTGGTGCGTGGACTACGAAGCCAGCGGCTGGTACACAGACGACCCGTGGCTTGCCTACGCGAGAGCACACTCGGAGCCGGTCCTCGCCAGTCGGCTGAGCCTGCACAGCGACAAGGAGCGCGAGCTGGTTCGCCTCGCCGGTCGCTACGGCTTCGAATCGGCCCTCATCGTCCCGGCGCCATCGAGCGGTGGTCTCACCCGAATCGGCATGCTTTGCCTGGGATCCTTCACACCGGGCTTCTTCGAAGACGCGGGCCTGGGCGCACTGAAGTTGGCCGCTCGTCCTCTCTCGACCGAGCTTCATGAATGGTCCACGGCACAGCTGCGCAGGGAGCTGATCGGAGCCGCCCGGATCTCCAGCGAGGAACTGATCCTGCTCGAGCGTCAGCGTCGAGGCTTCACGACAAAGCGGATTGCCCGCTCCACCGGCTTTACCCACGCATCGGTCAACTCCAGATTCCAGCGTCTGATCGCCAAGCTAGATGTTCCCAACCGCAGGGAAGCGGCCCGGCTCGCTGCGGAGTACGGCCTCGTCTGATGAACAAGGAGCACGACATGTCTGCCCTGCACTTGAACTTGGCCACACACCTCGCGACACCTGCCTGGCTGGCCCGTGTCTACGACTACGTCGGCGCCCATACCAACGCGCGGCGCTACGAAAACGAACGAGACCGGGCGCTCCAGCGCATCGTGATGCCGCTGGCGTCTATCGCATGGATCGTCAGCTTCCACCAGTTTCTGGGCACGCCAATTTCATTGGGCGAGATCGGCTGGTCCATCGGCGCGGCCGGCTATGCCCTGGCTTCGGCGACCTATCGCGCTGCTCTTAAGGCCCATCCCTCAGGCGGTGTGCACAGCCAGTACGCCTTCATGGCTTTGGATCCGCTCATCGTGGGTTGGGCTCTTCTCGCAGCTCCCGAGTCGCTGGCCTGGTGGCTAGTGCTCATGCTGGTGATCGTCGCGCGCGTCGGATTCCGTTACGGGCTGAACGCAATGAAGTTCTCGCTGGCTTTTGCTTGGCTAGGCGCGGCGATGCCGCTGCTGTTCGGGCGCTTCTGGCATACGCAGTTCCAGATGACCGCTTCGCTGGTTTTGATGCTGGTTTGCACCTGGTGGCTGTTCGCGCCTCTCAACCGTTCGCTGGAACGCTCCAAGACGCTGGACATCGAGGACGCCAAGCTGCAGTCGCTGCAGGAGTCACTCAAAGCCAAAGGTGACTTCCTGTCCCGCGTGAGTCACGAGCTGCGCTCACCTCTGCAGGGGATCATCTCCGCACTCGAGTTGATCGAAGAGCGTTACGGCAAGGATCCCGCCGAAGCCGAGCTGATCTCCAGGATTCGCCGCGGCGCCACCTCTTTGAACGCCCAGCTGCAGGATCTTCTGACGCTCGCCCGCGGCGAGATCGGCAAGATCGAGCTCAGCCCGGCGCCGTTCGAGGCCCTCGAGCTGGCGCAAAGCGTCGCCAGGGAGGTCAGGGGCGAGTCCACGGCCAAAGGCCTGAAGCTCAACGTTCAGCTGCCGCCTGAGCCCATTTTCGTGGTGGCAGACGCCGGTCGGATCGACCAGGTGCTCACCAATCTCCTGACCAATGCCACCCGGCATACCAGCCAAGGCTCCGTGAGCCTGACGGTGCGCCCATACAACGTGGCGACCCAGTCGCTTGAGTTCGTGGTCACCGACACAGGCCCCGGCATCCATCCCGATCGTCTCCCCCTGCTCTTCCAGCCCTACACCCGGTTCGGCGAGATGACGAGCAAGGGCGAAGGGGCCGGTCTCGGACTGGCCGTCGTCAAGACCGTGTTGGACTTCCTTGGCGGCAAGGTGGACGTGCGAAGCCAGATGGGCGGTGGCACGTCGTTTCAAGTGTCGATCCCGGCCGAGCTCCTCGACGGCGAGGCTCCACTGGACCAGGAGCAACCGGGCCGTCGCGCCCTCGTGGTCGACGACCGACCGGAGGTCCTGGAAGCCATAGCGAGCGTGGTGACCCAACTCGGCCTCGAGTGCGACACGGCCGCTCTCCCCGCCACGGCTGCGAACCTGCTCGCCGCACGAAACTACGACATCGTCCTCATCGATCTGGACATGCCCGTCAAGTCCGGCTTCGATCTGGCCTGCGAGACCCGTCGTGGCAAGGGTCCGAACCAGCAAACCAGGATGTTGTCGATCAGTGCCGGCGAGCCGCTCGAGAAGCGCGCCGACTCGCCGTTTTCGGGACATCTGACGAAGCCGATCACCAAGCCGGCGCTGCAGCGCGCTATTGACCTCCCAGGGCCCGCAGCAACTGCGAAGAAATGAGAGGCAGCCGGGTTGGCTTCTGGAAGAACAGCAGCTTGTAGGTCGAGAGCGCCTCGGCCACCGCTGCCTCAATCCGGACGTCGGCTTCCATCTTGCCGGTCAGGATCGCGATCGGACACTCCGCATCATCGGCACGGATCATCGCCAGCAGCTCGGCCGCGTTGCCCTCGTTCAGCACCCAGTCGATGACATAGGCGTCGTACGAGCGGACCTTCATGTGGCCGACGAGGTCGTCTACACGCGTGAACGCCTCCGCCTCGCAGCCGCGCTCCCGGAAGTACTCCGCCAGGCTGGCGCTCTCCGATTCATCGTCGTCGAGGATGGCGATGCGCCGCGGGCCCGACTGCTCGCCTGACACCAGCATCTGCCGGACCTCGAAGCACGGTCCTCCGCCTGCCTCGCTAGCAGGCAGGACGACCCATTGCAAGCCGACCTGGATCGCAACGAGGGTGTTGCGCTCAGTTTGACGAACCCGGTCACCCCTGAGCAACTGACACGGTATGCGGACACCACCGACGGCGAGCACCGCGGCCACGGAGTCCCCCGGCGGAGACTCGGCAAAGACCGAAGCGAGCGACTCGCCGAAGTGGCTCGCGACCATCTCGATCTCTTCGAGCTCCCAGGCCACCACGCCGTTCATGCGTCGATAGACGGGCGTGTAGCCGAAGCCGAGAACTTCGGCGATGAGGGTGACGTGCCGGGACGATGGAATGCCGTGCCGGTTCAGCAGCGCCCGGATGTAGCGAGAGCCGATCGACTCGTCACCGCTCGGGCGTGTGGCTCTCGTGTCCTCGGATGTGGCAGCGGGCATGGGATGGGAGAGTCTGTAAGCATGCTCTTTGAGCAATTGGCGACGGTGCGTTTAGCCGAAATATAGCAGCGGTAAAACTCACTCCACCACCCTCGCGACGGGCCTGGGTACCGGGTCCGCGCGTTTGGCGCCCGTTCTTGTTCGCTGAGGTGACCGATGATTCGGGGGGTCGAAATCATCGCGGCGAGTGGGCTCCAGCAGACCTAAATTGTCTGCATGGAAAAGCACACAACACAGCCGAGAGGCGTGCCTTCAAGTCCCCGAGCTGAGCTCCAGGAGCGCTCGGGCACTGTGGCTCACCTCAACGGCCTGCGGACCCTCCGGCACAGGTCACTCACCACGATCACCCTCGGCCTCGCCGTTGCCGCCACTGCACCCGCAGCTGCCGCAGACGGATGCCTGGTCCTTCTGTGCCTGGCGGCGCCGAGCTGGCGCAACGTCGCCCAGTGCGTCGACCCCGTCCGCCAGGTGCTGCGCGATCTGGCGCGCGGCCGTCCCTTCCCGAGCTGCGCCATGGCCGGCTCGGGCAACAACGCGACCCACCAGTGGAGCCAGGCGCCTGGCTACTGCCCGCCGCAGTACACACGGTCGACCGAAGGTGTCAACGGCCCAATCTACAGCTGCGACTTCAGCGGTGCCGTGGAGGTCAATGTCGGCGGCGCACTTTGGGCGCGGACCTGGTGGAACCCCTCCGGCGAAAGCGTGACCGAGTTCAGCGCTGCCGCCAAGGCGCGGCTGGGCAGCTGGGACTCCCGGTTCGACGACGACTACGCCGCTTGGCTGCCGTTGCCGGTCGATCCTTGCGCCACCTGCTGAGCAACGGTCATGGACGTACTCGGCCTTGCCACCCTCCTCGCTGCATGTGCGCCCATGGTGCACGTCGGCACCGGTCAGGCTCTCGTTCGAACCGAGAGCGCACTGAACCCCCATGCCATCGGCGTGGTCGGCCACCGGCTCGAGCGCCAGCCAAGGTCGCGCACCGAAGCGCTGGCGACGGCACGGAGTCTTCGGCACCGGGGCCACAACTTCAGTGTCGGCCTAGCCCAGATCAACGTCCACAACTTCGAGCGACTCGGGCTAACGACCGAGACCGCCTTCGAGCCTTGTTCGAACCTCACCGCCATGCAGGCGGTGCTGACGGACTGCTACACGCGCGCGGCCAAGCGCACTGAGCTTCCGCAGCGCGCGCTGCGCAAAGCCCTGTCCTGCTACTACAGCGGCAACTTCCTTACCGGCTTCGAGCACGGCTATGTCCGCCGCGTCGTCGAGGCCGCCTCCGCACAGGCCGGCCGGCCGCAACCCACGCTTCATTCAACGAAGGAGTCCTCATGAAGCAATCTTCACTCGTGCAGCAGATCAAGGGGGCGGTGGCGGTGGCGCTGCTCGCCGCCCTGTCCCACCCGGCATCTGCCCAGGGCTTCGACAAGGTCAACACGACCATCACAAATGTCAACGCCATCCTGGTCACCATTTCGATCGCGGTTGTGACCATCGCCATCATCTGGGCCGGCTTCAAGATGATCTTCCAGGGTGCCCGGCTTGCCGACGTCGCCAACGTCCTCATCGGCGGCACGCTGATTGGGGGTGCAGCGGCCTTCGCCACCTACATCGTGACCTGACCATGATCCTGCGCGAAGCGATCTACAAGGGCGCGACACGGCCGGCCATGAAGTTCGGAGTCCCGCTTGTGCCCCTCGTTGTCCTGTTCGGTGGCGGCATGCTGGTCATGATCTGGGGCGGCATCCTTCTGAGCTGGTGGGTGGCAGCCGGTGTCCTGGCTGCGAACGTGCCGGCGCTCGTCTGGATGCGCCTGGTCACCGCCAGGGACGACCAGCGCTTTCGGCAGCTGTTCGTCGCCGCCAAGCTCCGTCTGCGGGACCGCAACCGCCGCTTCTGGCACGCGCGCAGCTATGCACCCACCTTGTACCGGGGAGCCAGCGATGCTTGGGCTGCTTGACGGCTCGTCCCGCACCGGCCGGCCACTGCCGCGTCCGCGGCACTGGACCCTCGCCTCGCGCGAGAACCCGCTGGCCCGCTTCGTTCCGTTCTCCTCGCTCGTCAGTCCGCACGACGTGATCACCCGCGGCGGTGACTACCTTCGCACCTGGCGGCTGGAGGGCGTTCCGTTCGAGTGCGCCGACGACCACGTGATTGCCGAGCGGCACGAAGCGCTCTGCAGTCTGCTCCGCAACCTGGCCGGTGGCCAATGGGCGGTCTGGTCGCACCGAGTGCATCGGGCAGTCGTCGACACCCTGGACGAGCCGGAAAGCGGGTTTGCCCAGGATCTGTCACGGGCCTACTACGCCGGGCTCGCGAGCCGGCGGCTGATGAGCAACGAGCTGTACCTGACGCTGGTCTACCGGCCGAACACCACGCGGGTGGGCCGGGCCTTGCAGTCGAGGCAGCGGACGAGAGAAGCCATCGCCGCGGCGCAGGCTGACGGCCTCAGAGTGATGGAAGAGACCACTTCCCTCGTGGAGCGGGTTCTCCGCGGCTTCGGGCCGAAGCTACTCGGGACCCGACAGCAAGCGGGACGCGCGTACTCGGAGCTTGCCGAGTTCCTCGGCTTCCTCGTCAACGGGCAGTGGCGCGCGATTCCGCAGATGGCGGGCCCGCTGTACCGGACGCTGCCCACGACGCGCCTCTCGTTCGGTGCGGACAAGCTCGAACTCCGTCACGGCGACGAGCGGCGCTATGCGGCGCTGGTTGACCTCAAGGAATACGCCGATGCGGTCGAGCCCGGCATCCTCAACGCTCTCCTCTACGAGCAGAGCGAGTTCATCGAGACGCAGAGCTTTTCCATCCTGCCACGAAGAGAGGCCATGCGGGCCCTCGAGCTGCAGCGTGACCAGCTTATCGCCAGCGACGACGTCGTCGACAGCCAGGTCGCCGAGATGGACGTGGCCCTGAACGAGCTCGGAGATGGCCAGTTCTGCATGGGCGAGTACCACTACAGCCTCGTCTTGTTCGGCGAGGACGTGGCGGATGCCGGCCGGCGCGCAGCGCAGGCGATCGGGGCGGTCGGCGAGGCCTCGAGCCTGCAGCTGGCGCCCGTCGACCTGGTGGCGGATGCGGCATGGTTCGCGCAGATGCCGGGCAACTGGCAGTGGCGCCCTCGTGACGCCAAGCTCTCGTCGCGGGCGTTCGCCGCGCTTGCGAGTGCCCACAACTTTCCCCGTGGCAAGCGCGACAACAACCCCTGGGGAGAAGCGCTGGTCTTGCTCAGGACACCGTCCGGCCAGCCGTTCTACCTGAACCTGCACAGCAGCCCGGAGGGCGAGGACTCGGCCGACAAGAAGCTGCCGGGCAACACCCTCATCATCGGCTCGACCGGTGTCGGCAAGACCACCCTCGAGATGTTCCTGCTGGCGCTAACCCGCAAGTGGGATCCGGCGCCGAGACTGGTGCTGTTCGACCTCGATCGCGGCTGCGAGATCGCCATCCGGGCACTCGGTGGCCGGTACTTCACGCTCGAGGCAGGCAAGCCGACCGGCTGCAATCCTTTCGAGCACGAGCCGACCCCGGCGCGGATCCAGTTCTGGGAGCAGCTGGTCCGCACGTGCATCGCTACGCCGGCACTGCCGCTTCTGCCCGCGGATGAGCGGGCGATCGCCGACGCCGTCAAGTCCGTCGCCATGATGCCTCGGCACCTCCGGCGCTTTTCGACCATCAGGCAGAACCTACCCAAGACCGGAGAGAACAGCCTCTATGAGCGCCTCGGCAGGTGGTGCCGCGGCGGTGCGCTCGGCTGGGTCTTCGACGAGGCAGACGATCGGCTGGGCGATCTGAACCAAGCGGCGGTCATCGGCTTCGACACGACCGAGTTTCTCGACCTGCCCGAAGTGCGCACGCCGGTCATGCTCTACCTGCTCCACATCATGGAGGAGCTGGTCGATGGCAGCCGGCTCATCTACGTCATCTCCGAATTCTGGAAGGCACTGGACCACGAGATCTTCAGCGACTTCGCCAAGCAGAAGCAGAAGACGATCCGCAAGCAGAACGGCCTGGGCATCTTCGACACGCAAAGCCCGTCCGATGTCCTGCGCCACCCGATCGGACGGACGATGGTCGAGCAGAGCGTCACCAAGATCTTCCTGGCCAACCCGGAGGCAGTGCGCGAGGAGTACGTCGACGGGTTCGGGCTGAGCGAGGCCGAGTTCGAGATCGTTCGCAAGCTCGGCTCGCAGGGCGGCAGGCGCTTCCTGGTCAAGCAGGGCCACAGCAGCGCGATCTGCGAGCTCGACCTGTCGGAGCTAGAGGACTTCGTCACGATCCTCTCGGCCACGACCGACAACGTAGCCCTTCTGGACGATATCCGCGCCGCCGTGGGGGACGACCCCAACGCGTGGTTGCCACTGCTTCAGGGACAGGTTCGCTACCGAAAGACTGGCTACAGGGAGCTCCGTTATGAACCTTCTTCGTTATCTGACAACGACGTCTCTGATGTTGTGTGCCGCTTCTTCGAGCGCACAGTACGTGAAGGGGAATGAGGCCGTGAAGGTGCTCGCGGATGGCACGAAGCGGGTGGACACGCCACCCGTTCCGACGGCAGGTCCGATCCTGCGCACGAAGCCGTGTAGCGCTCAGGGCGGGTGCCAAGCCGGCTCGTGGCACATGGTCGAGACAAAGGACGGCTTGCTCGAGTGCACCGAGCCTTTCGCGCGCCCCACGACATGCAGGACCTCGACGTACGGTGCGCAGAAGCTCTCGCGGCTCTGGGTCGTGAAAAGAGGCGCTCAATGGATGTGGTGCCAATACCCGGACCTGTCGAGCAAGTGCGTCGACATGTTCGCCAAGCCGCCGGCGAACCTTCCCCACGACGCAATCCAGTAAGGCAAGACCGTGTTCACCTGGGTTGGCGCCAAGTTCGACAGCATCCTCAGCACGTACGTGCTGGGCGTCGTGTCATCGCTCATCACAGCGATCACGCCCATCGCCCTGACCGCGATGACGTTGTGGGTGGCGCTCTATGGCTGGGCAGTGCTGCGTCAAGAAGTGGCCGAATCCGTTCCGACATTCGTCTGGAAGGTGTTCAAGGTCTGTCTCGTGCTCGCGTTCGCCTTGCAAGCCGGCTTCTACATAGCGAACGTCTCCGATACGGCAAACGGTTTAGCGATGGGAGTGGCGACCACGTTCCTGCCCGCCGGTATCAACCCTGCGACCATCACTTCTCCGTATGCGTTGCTCGATCGCTTCAACGATGACGCCAGCGCGCAGGTGGCAGACATCATGCGAGAGGCAGGCATGTTTCGGCTTGACTTGTTCCTCGCCGCGGCAGTGTTTTCGGTCGGCTCGGTGATCTTCCTGTGCATCGCGCTTTTCGTCGTGACGCTTTCCAAGGTTTTCCTGGCCTTTGTCATTGCCGTCGGTCCTCTCTTTATCCTGTGCCTGGCATGGCGCCCGACGGCTCGGTTCTTCGACAGCTGGCTGTCGATGACGCTCAACGCTGTCGTTCTGACTTGGTTCGCTTTTTTCGCGCTGGGGCTGAGCGCCTTCATTGGCGGCCAGATCTTCGTTGCGATTCAGAGCGGCGGCGGCTTCACGGGCGGGAACCTTAACGTCTTGGGCGAGGCGATTCGCTACTGCGTGCTGATGATCCTCTTGGGGATTCTTTGCTTCCAGGCTCCAAGCCTTGCATCCGCCTTGACAGGCGGGGCCGCCGTCCAGCAGGGCATCCAGATGGTGCAGAACACCATGATGGTCGCCGGCGTGTGGTCCGCGACTTCAGCCCGGTCAGCAGGACCAGCCACTTCTGGCGGTGTTATCCGTGCGGGTACCGGTGTTCCGCATGCGGCCGGCCGCGCTGCGGGAGCGATGGCGCTGGGTGGCGCTCGCATGGCGGGGACGATGGCCACAGGCGCCGGAGCCATTGCCCGCCAGAGCTACGGACTGGCACGGACCGCCGCCTACAAACTTGCTGCGCTCCGCGGCAGCGCGTGATTCAACAGGAGGACCTATGCGACTCACCCTACAAGCATCCACCGCCTGTGCCATCGCCATGGCAGGCAACGCTGCATACGCGACGGGCATCCCCGTCATCGATGTGGCCAACCTGGTCCAGACGATCCAGCAGGTGATGAACGATATCACCAAGATCCAGAACCAGGTGCAGCAGATCACGGCGCTGCAAAGCCAGCTGACCAGCATGACAGGCACCCGCAACCTTGGCGCCGTGCTGAACAGCCCCTCGCTGCAGAACTACGTTCCTGCGAACGCCTACACCGTCGTCAACTCCGTCGACTCGGGTGGCTACACCGCACTGACGGGCACCGCCCGAAGCTTGCGCGACGCCGGCATGGTCTACAACTGCCTCGACCTGACGGGCTCGCAGCGTACGACCTGCCAGGCCACGCTCGCGCAGCCCTACCAACACAAAGGCCTCCTCCAGGACGCCATGCGCTCCGCCTCGAGCCGGCTCGGCCAAATCAGTGCCCTCATGGGCCAGGTCAACGCCACCAGTGACCAGAAGGCTGTGCTCGAGATCCAGGCGCGCATCGGTGCCGAGAACGCGATGCTCACCCACGAGATGTCACAGATCCAAATGCTGCAAGGCATGGCCGACAGCGACGAGCGCATCGCCCGTTCGCGCGACCGTGAACGCCAGTACGAGATGCTGGGCCGCACCGGCCGCATCGCCAACTACCTGCCCTGAACCGGAGGCCCCATGCAAACCTCGCTCGCGGCGAGTTCAGCCGCTGCATTGCCCATCCTCTTCAAGGACGCGGCGTCCGCTCCGTTCAGGGCGAATCAGGAGTGGGAGCTCGACCGCTCTCTCCTTCTCGAACGCTCGGAGCGCCGCGCCTGGCGGGTTGCCATCGCCGGCGTCGTACTCGGCTTTGTCGGCATCGCGGCCGTTTTCGCGCAGGGCCCCCTGCGTCGCGTCGTCGAGATCCCGATCGTCGTCGACCGCGTCACCGGCGAGGCGACGGTCCAGCAGCGCCTTGACGTGGAGACGATTCCGCCGCTCGACGCGCTCGACAAGCACAACGTTGCGACGTTCGTGCGAGCCCGGGAGGCTTACAGCTGGATGTTCCTGCAGCGCGACTTCGATCAGGTGTCGCGAATGGCCGTTCCGGCCGTCTTCGCCGAATACAGCCGCCAGTTCGACGGTGAAGGTGCCCTGCAGAAGCGGATCGCCGCGGCGGAGGACTGGCGCATCGTCATTGTCAACGTGCGCCTGGCCGCAACGGGCAGGCGCGGCAATCGCGGTGAGGCCACGGTGACCTACGACAAGGTGGTCCATCTCAGCGAACGCAACCTGCCCGACACGACGACGCGGCACGTGGCAAGCATCGTCTTCCAGTACCAGCCCAAGGTCCTCGCCAGAGAGCGCGATCGGCTGGAGAACCCGTTCGGCTTCGTCGTCACCGCTTATCGCTCGGATCCCGAGATCAACACCCAGGCCGCAGGGGCGAAGCCATGAGGGCCGCACCAGTCCGTGCAGCGCTTGTTGTGGCCACCGTCGTGCTCTGCCCGTTTGCGGCCGGAGCCGCCGACAGCCGTTTGCGCGAGGTCCAGTACGACCCCGACGCCGTGGTGACCGTGCCCGTCAAGCGCGGCATCGTGACCCTGATCGCCCTGGATCGCGACGAGTCGATCTCGGATGTCGCATCCGGCGCCGGCGGCGACTGCAGCAAAGCGGACTCCGTATGGTGCATCGCCGCACAGGCAGGCGGCCGCGACATCTTCGTCAAGCCCAAGACCGGTGCCAGCGCAGCGAACAACCTGGCCGTCGTGACCGACAAGCGCACGCACTCGTTCCGATTCGTCGTCCTTGCAGAAGGAGACGCGCGGGAGCCGGTCTACCGACTGATCGTCAAGGCCCCGATCGTCCGGTCGGTGACAGCGGCTCGGCCGACGCCGATCGAGCGGATCGTGGTCCTCCCCACTGTTCCGGAGCCCGCGCCCGGGCAACTCGTCGCCGACCGGCTGCAGGCCGGTCCCACCGTCGTGAACGCCGAGTACTCGATCGCCGAAGGCAAGGCGTCAGAGGACATCGTGCCGACGCTTGTCTTCGATGACGGACGCTTCACCTACCTCCGCTTTCCTGGTAACCGGGAAGTGCCCGCCGTATTCCATGTGCTCCCCGACGGCACAGAAACCCTGGTGAACACCCGCATGGAAGACGACCTCCTGGTCGTCGACCGGGTCAGCCGCCGGCTCGTCCTGCGCGCCGGCTCAGCCGTCGTCGGCGTGTGGAACGAGGCATTCGACAGCGACGGGCGGCCTGCCAAGGAAGGCACGACGGCCGACGGGGTGCGGCGGTGGTTAAAGGAGAAGGGGACGCAATGAGCCACGACATCAGCAAGGCCGACGCAGCGAGCCAGCCAGGCCAGGGCGCCAACACCCTCGAACCGCTCCCGGGCGAGCCCGGCATACCGAGCGTCGCGCAGCGCTCGCCTGTTCAGGCGTCGAAGAAGGGGCTGCTCGCGCTCGCACTGTTCGTCCTGTCGCTGATCGCGGTCTCGGCGTTCGCGGTCCAGCGCTTCGTCACGAGCGGCACCAAGCCCGACGACGGTGCATCAAAACGGGCCGGAGACCGCCCGGCGATTGCCTCGATCGGGCCGAAGAAGCTGGACATGACGCCTGCGCCCAGCTTGCGTGCGGCCTCTGCGGTCTCACCTCTGAGGATTCCAGCGATTCTTCCCACCGACGAAGAGCTGGCCCAGCCGATTGGCGTACGCCGCACCGGACAGCCAGCGGCAGCACCAGCAGCCGTCACGCCCAAGGTGGTCGCCCCGGAGGACGCAGCCTCGATGCTGGTGACAAGCCGTCCATCAGCAGCGGCGACGAAGCCGAGGCCGTCGCAGCACTACCACGCCGACCCGGGAGAACCTGCCGATCCGCTGGACCAGACTCGGCGCAACCTCGAGGCGTACCAGGCGCAGCTGCAAGGGCTGCTGGACACGCTGACGAAGACGACCAGCGCTGCAACTCAGCCGTCCGGTTCCGCCGCACCCGCAGGAACGAGTCCTCCTTCCGTGTTCCTCCCGCCCCAAGGAGGAGCCGCTCCCGGCGGCACCCAGACCGGCGGCCTCTTCGGAGGACAGCTGCAGGGTTCGGCCACAGCAGGCGTCGGCGCACGGATGCTCGGTGACCGCAGCCTCACCTTGCCCAAAGGCACCGCCTTCACCTGCGCCCTCAAGACCAAGATCGTGAGCGCGGCCTCGGGTCTGGTCGGCTGCCAGGTTCAGCGCAACGTCTACGGCGAGGATGGCCGGGTGCTCCTCGTCGAGCGTGGCTCGCACATGGACGGCGAGTACCGCATCACCTCGGTCCGGCCCGGCACCGTCCGGATCCCGGTGATCTGGACCCGCATCCGCACGCCCAATGGCGTGACGGTCAACATCGACTCGCCAGGTACCGGTCCGCTCGGCGAGTCGGGGGTCGACGGCTTTGTCGATAACCGCTGGGGTGACCGGATCGGCGCCGCCCTGCTCCTGTCCCTGATCCAGGACTCGGTGCAGTTCGCCATTCAGCACGAGTCGAACGCCCCCGAGGGCAACACCGTCATCTTGCCGTCGACTACCAGCACCGGCAGCAAGCTTGCCGAGAAGGTCCTCGACAGCACGATCAACATCCCGCCCCTGATCTACCAGAACCAGGGCGGGATCGTCGGCATCTACGTCGCCCGCGACGTCGACTTCTCGTCGGTCTACGAGCTGCGCCCCACGGCGAAGTGACATGAGCAGCTCCCAGTCCGAGTCCCAGGCCGAGCCGTGGAGCGGCGACGCGACCTCGGTCAACGAGTTCCTGCGCCCATTGCGCGAGCACCTCGACGAACCGGGCGTGCTCGAGGTGTGCGTGAACCGCCCGGGCGAGCTGCTGATCGAGACCGGCACCGGGTGGCACACCGCGGCCGCACCGGCGCTGACCCTGGAGCGCTGCCTGTCGCTCGCCACTGCGGTAGCGACCTTCTCCGACCAGCAGATCAACCAGGCGCGTCCGCTATTGTCAGCGACGCTGCCGAGCGGCGAGCGGATCCAGGTGGTGATCCCGCCGGCGGTGACCCGCGGGACCGTATCGATCACGATCCGCAAGCCGTCAAGCATGGTCAAGCGGCTCAAAGACTTCGAGCGGGAAGGCCTGTTCGAACGAACTGCAGCGGTATGTCGGACGTCGCCTTGTGAGCTGCTGCCCTTCGAGGCGGAGCTGCTGGCGCTGAAGAACGCCAGACGTTACGCCGACTTCCTCCGCCTTGCCGTGCGCCGGCATCAGACCATCGTCGTCAGCGGCAAGACCGGCTCGGGCAAGACGACCTTCATGAAAGGACTCGTCGAGGAAGTGCCCAAGCACGAGCGGCTGATCACCATCCAGGACACGTCAGAGCTGACGCTGCCGAGCCATCCGAACGTCGTCCACCTGTTCTACAGCAAGGACGCACAGGGGACGGCCATGGTCAGCGCCAAGTCGCTGCTCGAAGCCTGCCTGCGGATGAAGCCGGACCGGATTTTTCTGGCAGAGGTCCGTGGCAACGAATGCTTCTACTTCGTCCGGCTGGCCGCCTCGGGTCACCCCGGCAGCATCACCAGCGTCCACGCCGGCAGCTGCGCCCTGGCCTTCGAGCAGATGGCGCTCATGATTCGGGAGAGCGGTGCCGGCGGCGGGCTGCGCATGCACGAGATCAAGTGGCTGCTCGGCGTCGTGGTCGACGTCGTCGTCCAGTTCGACCGGGATGAACGCGGCCGCTTCATCTCCGAGCTGTTCTACGAGCCGCGCACGCGAAGAATGGCTCGGGCCAGCACGCCGGAGGAGGTGGCGTGAGCTCGACAACGGCCTTCACGGGCCCGCCCGCTCGCAAGACGGCAGCCGGCGTTTTCTGTTTGATCTGCGCGGTCGCACTGGCCTGCGCCGCCCTGTACGGATCGGCCGTCGTCTTCCTGCTCCTGAACAAGGCCGATCCGCGGCAGGCACAGTTCGCCAGCATCTTCCGGTACTGGGACCTGTACCAGGACGATGCCAAGCTGCGGAATAAGCTGCTCGGCGCGATGGTGGCATCGGGCTTTGCCTTCCTTATCGCAGTTCCAGGCGCGGCTATCGGGGGCGCGCGGCGGCGCCGGCCGCTGCACGGCGATGCCCGGTTCGCAAACATGAGTGAGGTTGTGCGAGCCGGCCTGCTCCTCGACGGGAACACGCGAGGCGGACCTAGCATCCTGATCGGCCGCTTCAAGGGAAGGTTCATCGCCCTGCCCGGCCAGCTGTCGGCCATGCTGTCCGCGCCGACGCGCAGCGGCAAGGGCGTGGGCGTCGTCATCCCCAATCTGCTGAACTGGCCCGACTCGGTCGTGGTGCTCGACATCAAGGGAGAGAACTTCGACGCGACCGCCGGCTACCGCAAGGCTTGCCGTCAGGCGGTGTACGCGTTCTCTCCATTCGACGAGGATGCATGCAGTCACCGCTGGAACCCGCTGACCGCCGTCCGCACCAGCCATCTGCACCGGGTCGGCGACCTGCTGACGATCGGACAGGTCTTCTTCCCCAACGACGGCAGCGGAACCTCCTCCGAGGCCTTCTTCAACGACCAGGCGCGCAACCTGTTCCTTGGCATCGGCCTCTACCTGCTGGAGACCCCCGCCCTGCCCCGCTCGATCGGAGAGATGCTCAGGCAGTCGTCCGGCAAGGGGCAGCCCTTTAAGGACCATTTCAACAGCGTCATCAGCCAGCGCCGGAAGGAGAACTGCCCTCTCTCCGACGAGTGCACGGACGCCCTGCGGCGGCTGCTCTCCAACTCCGAGAACACGCTGACCAGCATCGTCTCGACGTTCACCGCGCCGCTGACGATCTTCGCGGACGCGATCGTCGACGCGGCCACGAGTGCCGACGACTTCCGGCTGGAGGACGTGCGGCGCCGGCGCATGTCGATCTATGTGCGTGTCCCAGCAAACAGGCTGGCCAACGCCCGGCCGCTGCTGAACCTGTTCTTCTCGCAGCTCGTCAGCCTCAACACGGAGCAGCTCCCGGAACAGGATCTGGCGCTCAAGGTGCAATGCCTCCTCGTCAACGACGAGTTCACGGCCATGGGCCGCGTCGGCGTCATCTCCTCTGCGGCGGCGTTCCTGGCTGGCTACAACCTGCGCCTGCTCACCGTCGTCCAGGCCATGTCGCAGCTCGACGCGGTCTACGGCGAGAAGGAGGCCCGGACTTTCGCCACCAACCACGGCCTGCAGATCCTCTACGCGCCGCGCGAGCAACGCGACGCCGACGAGTACAGCGCCATGCTGGGCAACTTCACCGAACGGGCCACGTCACGTGGTCGCAGCCGCTCGTTCGGTGCTCACGGCAGCCACAGCATTAGCCGCAACGACAGCGACCAGCGCCGAGCCCTTCTGCTGCCCCAGGAGTTCAAGGAGCTCGGCTCGGATCGCTTCGTTGCCATCGTCGAGAACTGCAAGCCGATCCTGGGCGACAAGATCCGCTACCACCAGGAGGAAGTGTTCCAGGCCCGACTGCGGCGACCGCCGGCAGTTCCGAAGATGAACATGGACCGGCACTTCGCCATGACGCAACAACGGTGGCGCTACGTCGAGGACGAGGTGGCCGAGGACGCCAAGTTTGACGTGGAGGAACTGGCGCACGACTTTTCACAGCTGCCCCAAGTGGCCGCTGATGCACCCCTGGCAGATCTGATGGGCGTCACCGACGCCTTCTTCGAGATGATGAAGGTCGAGTCGGTTGCTTCCGAAGGCGGGTCCGTCCAACCCATCGTCGCTGAGTCGACCGAATTGCCTGACCTAGAAGCCCTGACTGCTCCCGAGCCGGAACACACCGCGCAACCCTGAACGGAGGTCGCCATGCGATCTGCACTGCTCACGCTCCCCTACCTGCTGGCCCTTGCCTCCTGCACGTCGCCACCGAAGCCGCCCCTGGCTGACGAGAGCAAGCGGCGGCCGGTCAACGCGACGTCCGCAGTCGAGCTCCAGGTCTGCAAAGGCCAGCTTCACAACACCCGGATAGAGGTGGCTGAGTCGAGCCGTCACGCCGAAGCGGCCAAGGCGACCGTCAGCCAGATCGCCGCGCTGCAGCGCGCCACTGCCGCATCACCGGCGCGCGTCGACTCGCAACGGAACACGCTGTACTCGGTCCTCTTCGCCTTTGGCAGCACGCAGGTGGATGCCCAAGCGCTGGAAAACCTCGGCGTGGCGACCGAAGCAAGGACCGCGCCTCTGATAATGGTGAGCGGCCGCACGGACGGCACGACCGAGACACCCGCGGAAAGCCGAGTCGCACGTGAGCGCGCGGAAGCGGTGCGGAGGTATCTGATCGGCGCAGGCGTCAATCCAGCAAGCATCCGGACCACTTGGCAGCCGGTCGGCGACCACGCGGCCGACAACTCCGCGGCGGGGGGCAGGCGCCTGAACCGGCGGGTGGAGATCGAGATCTATCGAGCCGCGCCGGTCGCCGCAACGATGCAGGCATCGGACCAGTCCTGACAACCTGGAGGAACAAGTCATGGAGGACAACACAGGCCGCAGTCCCCAGCGCGGTGGCTCTGTCGAGCCCGCCAACCGCGCAGCAGTGGCAATACAGCACTTCCAGTTGCCCAAGTCAGACCCGGCCCGAAGGTACGAGCTGCACGACCCGCGCACGGACCTCACCTACGGTGCCAACACCCTGCAGGAAATGACGGCTAAGGCTGATCAGATCGGTGCCAAGCAGTTCGTATCCGTGGACCCGGGTGGGAAAAGGACGCCAATATCGCGCACCGCATCTGGATGGCCGGAGCCGGACCGAGCGGCCTCTCAAACCCTGTCCACCGACAAGCAACCTGCAGCTCGCGTGGTTCCCATCGCGGGCCCGACCTCGTCCCAGGAGGCGCTCGTCGCAAAGGTCGACGCCGATGCCGAGCGCCAGGCGCGTGTCGCCCAGCTCGAAACCGCGCTGAACGAGCGCTATCTGATCAAGCGCGCCTCGATCAAGGTCGGCGAAGTCACCGTTGGCCAGAACGAGTACCGGCACCGCGGTGATCCAACCAAGCTCGCGTTCACGGAGTCCACTTTTAGGCTCAGCACCGACAACAACAGCCCGTCGGTCGCACGGTCGATGGTCGACGTAGCCGAAGCTCGCAACTGGCACGGACTGCGGGTGTCAGGCAACGAAGACTTCAAGCGGATGGTCTGGCTGGAGGCCTCCGTCCGCGGCGTGAAAACCATCGGCTACGAGCCGGTGCCCCGCGACCTCGAGCTGCTGCGGAAGGAACGCGAGTCGCGGCAGACCAATCGCCTCGAGCCAGCGGCGTCGGCGTCGACGACCGCCAAACAGTCGGCTCGCGGCGGCGGGGGTCGCAAGGCCGTGCTCGTCGCGCTCGAAGCCGTCCTCGTGTCCAAGGGCGTGCCGGAGAAGCAGAGGGAAGCCGTCATGGCTGCGGCCGCCGAGAACCTGGCACAGCGCATACGCAACGGCGAGACGCACCGCGTCAAGATCTACGACCGTTCGGCACCTGCTCAGCAGCGACCGACACCCTCGCCCACTCGCGAAGCACAGCGTGCGCGCGAGCGAACGCCAACGCGGTAAGTCGCCGAACTCGCGCGGAACACAGCAACGTGGGATACGTCGTCCGCGGCCACCAGTACCACTCGGATGGACCAGAGGTCCAAGCTGCGTTGGCCACAGCCCACGCGTTCGGCGAGCGCCCCCTGTGCCCGTGTGCAGGTCCAGGAGTCCCGATGTGCGTCGTCTGCTTGGGTCTGCGCTTCATTGTTAGACGGATGCCAGGCACGGGCGAGATGCACCATCCCGCTTGCCCGTCGTACGAGCCTAGCGGCACGAGGACTAGACGGCAGATCCCGGCAACTCCCGAGCGTGCCGCCAACGGTACAACGTCGTTGCGAGTGTGCTTTCCGTCGACGAAATCGGCTCGACCCTGGCGGGCCGCAAACGCATGGCCTGACGCAACACCTGCTCGCGCAGAAGCGCTATCGCTCTGTGATCTCCTGCTCTACTTATGGAACCGTGCTGAGCTGAGCACTTGGCGCCCGTCCTTCACGGGAAAGCGTTCGTGGGCAACCGTGCGAACCCGCTTGCTTCGAGCAGCAGAAGGCGTGCTCGTGAACGGGAACGCTCTGGCGGGTCGGTTGTACGTTCCGGAGCGCTTCGTTCCGCAGCGCAGCGATGAGATCGCAGCCCGACGCACCGTGTACTGGTCAAGCTCCGCTGCAAGCAACCAATCGCAGTTGCCCATGCTGCTGATCGGGGAGCTGAAGGAGGTCTGCCCTGCGCGCCTCGGCGCCTATGCTCGCATCAAGCATGTACCTGACACGACCTTCGCCATGGCAGCCGAGCTATACCTCGCCGTTCGGCGCCGGTATGCAGACGAGCTTAGACAGTGGGATCGCTCCGTTGACCTTCGCCTACTCGCGATCGCTACATTCGCAGTCGAGCACCAGGCGCCTGTTCTGGGCGCGATGGCCCTCATGACGATGGACGAGAGATGGGTCCCGACATGCCCGCTGGGAATCTGGCAAACGGCGAGCGATGCTCCCGTGAATGTGCAAGAGCGCCAGGCAGGACCGTCGCGCATCAACGTCCTGGGTCGCGCTTAGTTCCGTCCGGGCTTTCGGTAGTCTTTGGCGGCATCTCTGACGTCCGCCAAAAACCTGCTCTGGCCTGATACCTGCACCAAGGGTCTGAAGAACATCGCCGAGCAGGCAAGGCAGGCCACGAAGTCCGTGACAATGGCCGGATTGGGCGAGCGCTGCACGACGATGCGCTCGAATCGGTCCCCGCCACAAAGGCACTCCAGGCCGAGCTCCGCGGCCGACATGTCGGGGCTTTGCGGTGGTCCTTCAGCACGCATCTTCAGGTTGCGCCGATAGCTGTATGGACGTACAGTATCAGCGATGGACCGGACCGCTGACAACATGATCGACGTGACGTGGGTCGCGTGGTGTGCCGAGAGACTGAGAGAGCAGTGGCCTCGTCTCGATGGAGTGACTCTCGAGGAGGCCGCGCGGGAACTCTGGGACGATGAGACGTTGCGAGAGCTGGGGCCGCGCCAGGCGGCTGAGAGGTGGCTCGCGCGCGGAATGCCGGGTTCGTTGCCGATGCATGCTTCCCAGGTCCTCCCCTCTGCCGGCAGCAAGCCTGCTCAAACGGGCAGGCTACCGCCGGCTTGGGTCGTAGCACGGGGCATCGGCAAGAGCTAGTCGTAGCGCCTCCGCCGCCGCCTGAACCAGTGAGGTACGAGCGAAGCGCGGATGCCGGCTACCGCGTGGCCGTGCGCGAGCTGTGCGAATTCGCCGCGAAAAGCGGTGACCTAGACCACCGCTTCACGCCCTCGCCGTCAGCGCAGGAGGGCATCGCCGGACACAAGATCGTTGCCGCTCGTCGGGCATCGACACACTGCAGCGAAGTGCTCGTCGCCGGTGACTTCAAGCAGTTGTCCGTGCGCGGCAGGGCCGACGGCTTCAACGAGTCGGCCGGCCTTCTCGAGGAGGTCAAGACCTACCGCGGCGAGCTGGACCGGATGCCTGCCAACCACCAAGCCCTTCACTGGGCGCAAGCCAAGGTGTACGGCGCCCTACTCTGCGCGCAACTCGGGCTGACCGAGCTGAGGGTCTCGCTGGTCTATTTCGAGATCTCGCGCCAGGAGGAAACTGCTCTGGTCGAACTCTGCAGCGCATCGGAGCTGCAGGAATTCTTCGAGTCGCTCTGCGAGTCATTCCTGGCGTGGGGCCTCCAGGAGTCTGATCATCGGCAGCGCCGCGACCTAGCCCTTGCAGCCCTGCGCTTTCCGCACGATACGTACCGGCCAGGCCAGCGCGCTCTCGCGGAGAACGTCTTTAGAGCGGCCCGGCTCGGCCGCTGCCTCATGGCACAGGCGCCAACCGGGATCGGCAAGACCATTGCCACCATCTTCCCGCTGCTCAAGGCCTGCGCGACCGAGAGCCTTGACAAGATCTTCTTCCTGACCGCCAAAGGCTCAGGCCACCGCCTGGCGAGCGAAGCGATCCAGACGCTTCACCGCGCCAATCCGGAGTTGCCTCTTCGTGTGATCGAGCTGGTCTCGCGCGAAAAGTCTTGCGAGCACCCGGACAAGGCTTGCCATGGAGAGTCTTGCCCGCTCGCGCGTGGGTTCTACGACCGGCTGCCCGCAGCGCGCCAGGCCGCCGTTGAAGGCAGCGCAGAGCTGGAGCGGGAGAGGATTCGCACCATCGGGCGCGACCACGACGTCTGCCCCTACTACCTGACCCAAGAGCTCGTACGCTGGTCCGACGTTGTCATCGCCGACTACAACTACGTCTTCGATACCACCGCCGCGCTGCATGTGCTGACGCTTGCGAACGAGTGGAAGGTTGCGCTTCTGGTCGACGAGGCCCACAACCTCGTCGATCGCGCCCGCGCCATGTACACCGCCGAGCTTTCCGAATCACAGTTGCGCTTGGTGCGTCGAAGCGCCCCACCTGCACTGAAGCGCCAGCTCGCTCGCCTCGCGCGCGCCTGGGCTGGGATCTCCAAAGGTCAGATCGCGCCCTATCTGACTATTGACGAGCCCCCGGAACGGCTCGTCTCGTGCCTGGCCGAGTTCACGGCGGCAGTCAACGACCTGCAGACCGAGGCACCGGCCAGTCTTGATCCCGAACTACTGCGCTTCCACTTCGACGCGCTGCACTTCCAGCGCCTGGCCGAATCTTTCGCGGCACACTCGATATTCGACTCTTCGCTCGAGCCCGAATCCGCAACTGGCGGCGTGAGCATCTCCACGCTCTGCATACGTAACGTGGTGCCGGCGGCGTTCCTGCGACCTCGCTACGCTGCCGCCGTAGCCACCGTCATGTTCTCGGCAACCCTGGCCCCGCAGCACTTCTATGAAAACATGCTCGGGCTACCCCAAGACGCCACATGGCTCGATGTGGAGGCTCCGTTCCACTCTTCCCAACTCGTGGTGCGTGTGGTGCGTTCCATTTCGACACGCTTCGCGGACCGGACGACATCCATAGAACCCATCGCTCGCCTGATCGCTGCGCAATACGAGCAGCAGCCCGGAAACTACTTGGCCTTCTTCAGCAGCTTCGACTATCTCGAGCTCGCGGCAGAAGCCTTTTCATCCATGTACCCACTCGTGCCGCAGTGGGCGCAATGCCGGCGTCAGCGGGAGCTCGAGCGTGCGGCGTTCTTGAGCAGGTTTGAAGTCGGCGGTCGCGGCATCGGCTTTGCTGTGCTCGGCGGCTCGTTCGGAGAAGGCATCGACCTGCCGGGCTCCCGGCTCATCGGTGCTTTCATCGCCACGCTGGGGCTGCCGCAGGTCAACCCGGTTAACGAAGCCTTCAGGCGTCGCATGGAGGAGGCTTTCGGCTGCGGCTATGACTATGCGTACCTATACCCTGGCCTACGCAAGATAGCGCAAGCGGCCGGGCGCGTTATTCGCAGCCCGGAGGACCGAGGCGTGGTTTACCTGATCGACGATCGATTCGGGCGTTCGGAAGTTCAGGAATTGTTGCCCTCCTGGTGGCAGTGCGAGGACGATGCCACGAGTCCAGCAGGAGTTGATCATCAGTTCAGATCATTCACCGCTTAGCGCCGTGGTAAACGAGGGCAAGCCCGTCGAGAAAGCAATCAACACACGGTGCACTGGGAGCGAATACGCGAAGTGCACGGATGATAATAAACATTATCATCCATCATGTCTGACTCGCTGGCCTCCCTCTTCCCAAACTGGACGCCAGCGCCGCAGAGCACGGCCTCACGGAGCTTCGCGCCACGTCGGCCCCTCGCGCGCCCTGGTGCCGGTCAGCGGCCGGAGCCGGCGGTCGCGGGCCGGCGCTTCCGCACGCCGCGGCCGTTGGAAAGCCCCGGCCGAGCACCATCTAGACCCTGTTTGCCGCACAATGCTCAACATGCGCTTCGGATCCAAGACCTCGTCCGGCCAGCCTGGCACCGCGCCCGCGGAACGCGACTTCGCCGAGGCGGTGAAGCGCTCGGACAGCGGGCAGCTGTCGGTTTCGATCGACGACCTGAGCAAGACTCAGTCGTTCAAGCGCGACTTGGACGTCCTCAGGCGGATTCGCGAGCGATCGGAGACGCCTACTTCCGGACGCTGAGCTGAGCGCGGGTGGACCTCGCGCTCTTCTTCGTCCTGCCGCTGATCGGCGGCTTCGCCTTCGCGACTGGCTTCGACCTCCTTCGCTACCGGACGGGGCGGCAGGACTCGCAGCGGTTGTACTACCAGGCCGCTTTGATCGGCGTGCTCCTCGCCTTGGGAGGCGCCGGGTTGCACCTCTGGCTGTCGACCATGCCGGGTTATGCGTCCGGGATCCAAGGTCTCACGGCCGCTCTCGTCAGCCCCCTCCTCGAGAAGGAACGGAGCGCGGGCACCCTTCCAGTCTCCGCGGTCGCTCAGGGCCTGAAGGTCCAGGCCGTCTTCGCCTGCCTGTGGGGGTTCGTGCTCGGCATCTCAACATCGGTGTGGAATCGCCTGATCCGAGTCCTGGACTGGGCGTGGATTCGATTGCCTGGGCGCAATTCCTTCCTGGACCGCCTGAACCTGAACGCCATCACCGATCAGATGGAGCGGCTGATCACCGAGTCGCTGATCAACAAGACCCTCCTGCAGGTCACGCTCAACAACTCGAAGGTCTATGTCGGCTCCGTCCACGAGTCGCTGAATCCAGCGAGTCCGGCCAAGTATTTCAAGATCCAACCCTGGATGAGCGGACTGCGGTCCTCCAAGGACGGCCGGGTCGAGTTCAACACCTTCTACGACAAGGTGCTCGCTGCCGTAGACGAGAGCGACAGCATGGGCGAGGTGGCGGCGAGCTTCCAGTTGGTGATTCCGATCGACAAAGTCGTGACCGCCAGCGGATTCAGCCTTCAGGCCTACGAGCAGTTTGAGCTCGACCGCCTGGATCAGGAGGATCGAGACAAGGAAAGGTCAACGTCTTCGATGTCGCTGGGTGGAGGGCCGTGGGCGCCAGCGATCGTCACCGCAGCGACGCTAATTGGGGCGTGGTTGGCCGGGAGGCGAACTTGACGCGCGTCTGCAAACGACGAACGGTATTGACGGCGTCGGCGATTAGGAGACAATAGGTCCTACTTTCTCCCACCGGAGCCACTTATGGATCTGCAGCAAGCCCGTCCTCTTGAGCACCTTCACCTCCTCGCGGGAACCTGTCCGATGTGCGACCAGGTCATCCCGAATGATCGACTGGCGAGCGTCAAGGCGCGCAATGCCGAGCACGAGCGGGAGATGCAGGCGCGGATCGCCAAGGCGGCTAAGGACGAGCAGGACCGGTTGAAAAGCCAACTCGAGGCTGACAAGGCGCAGGCGCTCGCCAAGCTGCAATCCGAGTTCGGTGCCCGTGAATTGGCAGCGCGCGAGGCCGAACGCAAGGCAACCCTCGCACAGGTCGAGGCGAAGATGGCCGATTCGGCAAACGCGGCCGCTGCGGCCCAAGAGAAGACGATCGAGCTGCAGAAGAAGCTCGAGGCCAATGAGGCGGCGTCCGCCGCCAAGGTCGCCAGCGCCCGCGAAGAAGCCAGCCGGCAGGCCGAGGCGGCACTACAACCGCGGCTGGCAGCGGCCGCTGAGGCGGTCAAGTCCGCCGAAGGCGACAGGACTGAGCTCAAACGCAAGCTGGAGGCCAGTGCCGCCGAAGCCGCAGCCCAGGTCAGCATGGCGCGCGAGGAAGCTGCTCGGCAAGCGCAGGCTGCCCTGCAGCCGCAACTTGACGCGGCCGCGGCGGCGATGAAGGTGGCGGACGCCGAGAAAGCCGCGGCCCTGGTCGCTCGTTCGACGACCGAGGCGCAACTCGTCGCATTGAAGGAGCAGCAGAACAGGCTGGTCGCGGAGGCGGCGCAAGAAGCTCGAGGAGCACTCGAAAAGGCCAGCCGCGACGCGCTCAACGCCGCCGAAGCGAAGCACTTCGCAGAGTCGCAGAAGTTCAGGACCCAGCTGGCGGAGATGACGCGCCAGCTGGAGAACAAGACTGCCCAGGAGCTCGGCGAAGGCGCCGAAGTGGATCTTTTCGAGTCGCTCCGGCTCGCCTATCCAAGCGACGAGATCACCCGCGTCGTCAAAGGCGCGCCGGGCGCCGATATCCGCCACCGGGTCATGCACAACGGCCAGCTCTGCGGCCTCATCCTGTACGACTCCAAGAACCATAAGGCCTGGCGCAACGACTTCGTTACCAAGCTGCGCGACGATCAGCTGAACGACAAGGCAGACCACGCCATCCTGTCGACGATCGCGTTCCCGCAGGGCGCACGCCAGCTCCATGTCCAGGACGGCGTCGTGCTGGTCAACCCCGCGCGGGCGGTAGTGATCGCTGGGATCGTGCGTCATCACATGATCCGCTCTCACTCCCTGCGCCTCAGCAACGAAGGCCGCCAGGAGAAGGCCATCGAGCTGTACGACTTCATCACCTCGGAGCGATTCCTCGGCCAGATGGCGAAGATCCAAACCTCGGCGGAAGACCTGCTCGAGCTGGATGCGAAGGAGCAAACCGTGCATAAGCTCACTTGGGCGAAGCGTGGAATGCTCGTCCACGCGGTGGCCAAGGCCGAGGCGGATCTACGGGTGACGATCGAGGCCGTCGTCGGCACGACCGAGAGCCTCGACGCGGCGCTCGCCGAAGCGCACAAGGCGGACGGCGACACGGCGACGGCCGGTTGACCGTGGCGGCCACCTCCAACGCGGCCAGCAACGTCGTCGCCCTGCAGGAACGCCGGGTCGGGCGGGTGCCGCTGCGCACCTATCGAACGAAAATGGACATCGACGACGTCGTCGACGACCAGCGATCCATCCAGTCGGCCGCCGGCAACGCTCAGATGCAGCTCGACATCGAGGCCAACGACGGATTGCTCGAGCCCATCCTGGTCGAACCCCACCCCGACCTGCCGCACAAGTTCCGGGTGATCGACGGGGGCCGGCGGCTGGCAAGCACCCGCGGCCTGGTCGAGAGCGGCCGCGAGAAGTACCGCGATGTCCCGGTAGAGGTGGTCGATCGCACGCTGTCCGAAGACGAGCGCCTGAGGGTGTGGATCCACCTTCAGCGACGGCAACGCGACTGGGAAGCGCGAGAGAAGGAAGCTGTTGCGGTACACCTAGTGCAGCAGATCGGGGTCGCCGGCGCCGCCAGCATCCTCGAGTCGACGACTAAGGAGGTCGAGAAGCTGATCGCAATCCATGAGCTGTCGCGCCGATTCACGGGACTCAGAGACCCCGGAGCGGCGGTCGTCTGGGCGCGAGAGCTGATGGGGATCAGCAAGAAGCTGCTGACGGAAAGCGTCATCGACGCGGTCGTGAAAAAGGCCAACCAGCGGCGCATCACTAACTCGAAGGACCTGCGCAAACTGCGGCAGATTCTTCCCGATCCGGTGGCCCGAGAGAACTTCCTAAGCGACACGGGCGATCTCGAATCGGCGTTCCTGCGACTCCCCTTTGTCGACAAGCGGCCCTCGGCAGGGACGTTGCCGGGCAAGCTCGATGCGGCGATCGATGCGATGCGCACGCTGCCGTGGCCGTCGCTTGCCGAGCTCAAGGACGACAAGAAGATCGTGCGACAACTACGCGAGGTTGAGCAACTCGCGCTTTCGCTGCGCGAGCGTCTTGAATCGTAGAGCGCCTAGCAGGAGATCAGAACAATGTCGCTATGGCGCTCGCAGGCACACGCCTGCTGGAGGTAAGCGTGGAAATCGAAAGACACTATGAGGAGGCGACAGGTCGCCTAGCGCTGTACGCCTATGAGTGGGATCTCACGCAGACTCCCGCAAAAAAGGCGAATCGGAGTTTTCTCGGATATGAGCAGCCGGTCCAAACCGCCCTCCAGCACGCTGCGGTCGTGCGGGAAGCCATCTGCTGGTCTTACGGCCGGACCCTAGGAAACATCGCCGTCAGCAACGAGGATCTGCTCGGTCGCTTCCCGGCGCAAGAGGGCAACGATGCCGTGCTCGACTGCGACATCGTCGCAGCCGGCAAGATGCGCAATGGCCACGACCGCTGGTGGTGTCGAACGCATCAGTGCCACTGGGGCACGAAGGGCGACATCGAAGACTCGGTCAAGCATGGACTTGTCCGCTGCTCCGGTCATGCGCAGCCGATGTCTTACGTGGTCGATCCCCAACACATCAAGATCCAGGACTTCGCCGAGGTCGGGATCTGGTGCTCCATGCCGCCCGCGCTCACGCACAAAGGGGTGCCGCCGCCGCGGCGTCCGAAGATCCACGTGCATGTGCGCGAGAAGCCGGGTGCCGATAAGGTGATCGACCAAGACTTCCAGGCCCTGTCGTTGCACCATAACGCCGCCGACAACCTATTCGGCAGCGACGAGATCACCAAGGTGCATCTCACTCCGCCCTCCGCGCTGGAGTTCGTCTTAGCCCTCGAATCTGGAAAGCCGATGGGCTGCATCAACTGCAGAGACTGTGGCTACCCGCATTTGGACCTTGGCGACTTCGCGCGCAAGGCACACCGCAAGCACTTGTGTGGCAACTGTGGCCGCGATAACACATGGAGTCCGGAGCCTATCGGCTCGACACCCCTGAAGCCGCTGCACGATCAGTTCAGCAAAGCGAATCAGTACGTCGATGTCACCAGTTCCATTGACCTCGATGACTATGCGGGCCTTCCCTTCCAAGTTTGGGCTTCAACCCCAGCGGTCCTCTGGACCGCCGCGAGACCTCAGGAGCGCGGCATCCACGTCCACGTGTATCAGGACGGCAACTACCTGATCGACGACACGTTTGGAACTGTGCGCTATGGGGGAAAGCTTCTCGATCGGTCCGACCTTCTGAGCACGATGGTGGCCGGGACGATCAACTAGTTCACTGACGCGCCTCAGATTCTGCGCACACGTCGACACCGACCGTGACTGCTACTCGCAAGCTTTCATCAGGCCACTTTGCGTTCATGCGAAGCGTCGTGCAAGGGCTCGACGTCCGCTCCAGTTGGGCGCGCTACCTCGCATTGGAAGGCGAGGCGACCGATTCCCGTCGCGTCAAATCGACCATCGCCTGGATCCGGGGCGAGTTCGCCGCGGCGGCCCGCCGGCACGCAAAGCCCGGCACGGCTAGATTGGTTTTGATCGACGCCCAGCGCGTCGAGGATGTGTGCGCACTGCCGAGCCTCACTGCCTTTGCGGTCGAGCGCGGACTCGAAAACTTCTCGGAGACCGAGCAGCAGCTGGCCTTCGTCGAGGCGTACGGCCCGGGAACGGATTTTGAGCGGAGGTCGCGGCGCTCTCGCCTCATCCGTCGCCAGCTCGAAGCGTTACGCTGGCTCGAACGTCTGATCGCGCAGGACCCTGGAGCCGACGATCACGTCAGTGCCTGGTTAGAGCCAAACTTGGCGCGCCGGCTCAACAAGGCAAAGCTGAGCACCTTGGCCGACGTGGCGGCGCGAATCAACGGCGTCGGCGCGCGGTGGTGGACCGTGGTTCCCGGCGTGGGCGCCGCCAAGGCACAGCGGATCGTCGATTGGCTGCGCGAGCATCAGGTCTCGACTGGCTTGCTGATCGGTCGGCACGTCGCTGTTCCGAGATCGCAGCTAGGGTCGACGGAGCTCGAGAAGGTCACGGGCAGGTCTACCGCGGTGGTGCCATTCGAGAAGTTCCTGATCCCCGCCGGACTGGACGGCAGCCAAGGACGGTTCCGGGCGCCACTGCACCAGTGCCTTCTCGAGGCCAAGAACGATTACGAGGCGATCGCGGCCTGGCTGGCGACGAAGCACGATCCGACTGGCACTGGGAGAACGGCGACGCACCGCGCGTACCGCAAAGAAGCCGAGCGCTTGCTCCTGTGGGCGATCCTCGAGCACGGCAAGCCGCTCTCGTCGTTGACGGTGGAGGACGTGAATTCCTTCAAGTGGTTTCTGGCTGCGCCGCCGGCGCGCTGGTGCGGACCGCGCCACAACCAGCGCTGGTCTCCACTCTGGCGACCGCTTGAGGGACCGCTGAGCTCGACGGCGCTGCGCCAATCGATAGTGATCCTAAGGAGCCTATTTTCTTTTCTGGTTAGCCAGAACTACCTGCTGGGCAACGCCTTCGCAGGCGTTGCCCTTCCGCGCGAGCAGGCCAGGCCGCTCGGGTCGAAAAGGACGCTGACCTTCGGGCAATGGGACGCTCTGGAGGAGAGACTCGACAAGATCTCACAGACCGCCCTCGGGCGGCGGCAATCGCGGGCGATCCGGTGGCTCTATTCAACTGGGCTCCGTTTGGCTGAGATGGCGGGCGCACACTGCGGCGACCTGCAGCAGGTCGACTACCGTCTCCCAGACGGCGCAGAAGACAGCGGCTGGATGTTGAGCGTCGTTGGCAAAGGGGACAAGCTACGTCAGGTTCCGGTGCCAACCAGGTTAGTGGAAGAGCTGCAGCACGAGCTTGAGCAAAACGGCCTGCATCCCGATGTCCGGCATGAGTCGAACACTGGCGTCGCCATCCTGAATCGCATCGAAGGCGGCGTCGCCACGCCGTGGTCGGCTTCGGGCTTGGCCAAAGGGATCAAGGACGTCCTGGAGCGCTGCGCGGCGACTATGGACTTCGAGGACGCCAAGCAACTACGCAAAGCCAGCACGCACTGGTTCAGACACACCCACGGCTCCCACGCGCTGAATGGCCGGCCTGGAGGCAAATCGGTACCCATCCAGGTGGTGCAAAACAACCTGGGGCATGCGTCGATCGGAACGACATCGGGCTATCTGACGACCGAGCGAGATGCGCGCTTGGCTGCGATGAAGGGGTTCGGTGACAAACGTTCGTGACGCCGACTGGGCGGTGCGCGCTACGCGCATCGAGGACGTGACCCAGTTCCTACTCGGCGTGGCTGCGGCGTGATGTACTAAGCAGCATGCTTGGGAGCCAAAAAACTATGACGGGACGCGAACAGCGGTGCTCCGGGATGCACAGACGACGCAGGCGCAAGAACGAGGGAGTTGCGCTGTGAGGTCCGTGCAATCGGCGGAGACAAGCAGCGAGGAGCTTCCACCGAAGGACTGCGCCACTTCCGGCAGCCCGCCTGCCCATTCGGCGGTGGTTGTCGACTGGCTAACAATGACGTCCGACGAGTTTGAGACGCGGTACCCGCTGACTTCCCGCCCGCACGCAAACCTGCTCAACCGACGCGTCGCACGGGCACTGCCGGCGGCGCTCCGGAAACGACCGAGCGAACAGGACCTTCAGGACAAACCCTTTGAACTCGCACTCGATCTGCCGTTGCCGCCAGCGCTCAGGGTTTATGCATTCACCGCGACCCAGCACGAGGCCGAGCGACAAACCGACACCTACAAGATCCAACTCACGCACGTGCCGCGGTTCCCGGAAGGTGCCCGATGGAAGTTCTCGCGTGAAGCTGGAGTCCGGCCGATCCTGATCGGCTTCGTGCCGTCGCTCGCCGTGTTCATCCTGTGGGACGCCAACGTCAACGATGCAGGTGAAGGCTTCACCTACTCCAAGAGCGTGCAGGCACCGCCGGGGCTCGTGTACGGTGCTTTGGCGAACGGGATGGCGATCCAAAGTCGTCGTGTACGTGGCGTGGGCACCGAGGAGATCGTCGCAGTTCGGCAATCCACGCTTATGGACGGGCTCCTCAAGCGCATCGAACTCAGCAACCGCGCGTTGATCGGATTGACCGGTGCTCACTGACCACCAGTTCGATGCTGACTACGCATCCGAGGAAGACGACCTCCTCCACGACCTCTATTTACCTGCACTGGCAGCTTCTAATCGCTACGACCGCATCACCGGGTTCTTCGCGAGTTCAATCTTCGCTATCGCATGGCCCTCTCTGCGAACGTTCATTCGCTCCAATGGCGGGGCAATCCGTCTCTTGTGCTCACCACGGCTCGCCGAGCCAGACGCGGAGGGCATCATCTCCGGGTATCGGGGCCGCTCCGAATCCGACCTGTCCATCGAACTTCGCCGCGAGCTAGACGACATGCTCGAGCAACCGGCGCTCCGCAATAACACGCTCCTCCTCGCTTGTCTGATCTCATCGGGGGCACTAGAAGTCCGGCTGGCCACCGTCGCAGCGGTGGCTGAGTCTCGTTCCAAGCGCATGGTGCACGACAAGGTGGGAGTCTTCCATGACGGCGCCGGCAACCAAGTCGGCTTTCGCGGCACTTTCAATGAAACGTTCTTGGGTCTGGCAGCCGAAGGCAACATTGAGTCAGTTGATGTGTGGACGTCGTGGGAGGGTGGAAAGGACGCGCGCCGACTCCGTGATGCTGTTGATCGCTTCGAGCGAATCTGGAACGGGGAAGCACGCGGGATTCATGTGACGCAGCTGCCCAACATGACAATGGACCAGATGCGTGAGCTTGCGGCGACCGTCGACGTGGATGCGCTCTTCGGACAACTGGAATTGCCACAAGCGCCAGCACGCGAGAAACCGGACGAGTGGGTGCTCGGCGGGCGTCGACTGGTGAGCCACCAGCAGGCCGCAGTTACCGCATGGCGCGCCAACCAGAGGGTCGGGCTGCTCGCGCATGCGACTGGCTCAGGCAAAACGGTCACCGGAATGTTCTGCATCCAAGAGGCACTCAACCAGGGCCTGCATCCCATCGTCGTCGTTCCGTCCAAGCTGCTCCTCCACCAATGGGATGCGGAGGTCAGAACGGCGCTCGGCGCGCGGACGATGCTGTGCGGAGGCGGGCACAGTGCTTGGAGCACCGGCTTGCTCCAAGCGGCGATGGAAGACGATCAGCCTCGGGTGGTCATCGCAGTTGCTAACTCTGCTGCGTCGCCGCAGTTCGTCCAACAGGTGCGCCGTCACGCGGACCGGACCTTGCTGGTAGCAGACGAAGCTCACCGTCTCGGCAGCACAAAGTTTCGCGACCTGCTCCAATCAGTGCCCGCCAAAGCCCGCCTGGGGCTCAGCGCTACGCCCGACCGCGCAGGCGACACCGAAGGCACGCAGGCTCTCTTCGAATACTTCGACCGCACGGTCCACTCGTTCGGCATCAAGGCAGCCCTGGACGCGGGGGTTCTGACCAACTACGAGTACTACCCGTCGTTCGTCACGCTGACCGATGACGAGCAGGAGCAGTACGATCGATTCACCACGAAGATTCGCCGGCAGGTCGCCTTCAACTCCAGGTCGCGGGACGCATCAAGCTGGGACCGTCTCCAGCAGCTCCTTATCGCCCGGGCGCGCATCATCAAGAACGCTGCCGCGAAGCCAGCCTGCGCTGCGGCCATCCTCGCTGACCGGTATCGAGACGGCCACCGATGGCTGGTCTACTGCGACAACCGTGAACAAGTCGCGGACGTCCGCGGCATGCTGGCAGACCGTGGCATCCGGAGCTGGGAGTACTTCCGCGGGATGGAGGGTGACCCGGACAACACGCTCAAAGCCTTCGATGTCAACGGCGGTGTGGTCGTGTCGATCCGCTGTCTCGATGAGGGTGTGGACATCCCGGCGTCAGACCACGCGCTCATTCTTGCCTCCTCAAGAAACCCTCGCGAGCACATTCAGCGTCGCGGACGGGTGCTGAGGCGCGCCAGTTTCAAGCCCCTGGCGTACCTTTTCGACGTTTTAACGTTGCCGGTCACGATCGATCTGAAAGACAGCACCGTGGGCACCGTGACTGGCGAAGTAGCGCGCGCCATGGAGTTTGCGTCGTGGTCGCTCACTAGGCAGGCCGAGAGCATCATCCGCGATAAGTGGGTGACACTGGGGCTGAGCCTGGATGCGCTCCCGGGCGCCAGAACTTCCGGCGTCGAAGACGACAACGAGGACGACAGTGAAAGCTAACGACCAATTGTTTGCAGCCCTTGAGCAGGTGCGCTCTCAAGTGCATCCGGAGCTCGATGCGGCTCTCGTCAGCGACATTCTCGACATCCAGTTGCAGTTCCAAGACGATCCGGCTGAAGCCCGTCAACGCGTCCGGCAACGAGTATCTAAGTGGGCGGCCGCCCAAGTGCGCTTGGACGCTTCGTCATGAGGTACCGCAAGCTCACGGTCGAGAACTTCGGCCCGTACTACGGTTGCCACTCGATCGATTTCAACAGCGATGCGGGCGTCTGGGTGATCTACGGCGAGAACGGGCGCGGCAAGACAAGCCTTCTAAACGCATTCCGCTACGCGCTGTACGGGAAGGTTCTCGGCCGCCGAGGCGAACGGCCACTGCTTGACATGGCCAACCGGCACGCCGTCGCGCAGTCGGGAACTCGAGAGTTCAAGGTCATCCTCGAGATTGACCACCACGGTGCGGGGTACTCGATCACACGCAGCTTCCGCAACGGTAACCTGACCTGCATTGTTGAGCGTAACGGCCAACCCTTGAGCGACCGAGAGGCCAAACTCGCGCTGCTCACAATCGCCCCCGAATCGATCAGTCAGTTCTTTCTATTCGACGGTGAGCTTCTCCGTCAATACGAGGATCTTCGGGAGCCGGACGCCGACAGCGGTAGACGGATGCGCGTCGAAGTCGACAGGCTTCTTGGCGTGCAGGCGCTCGAGCGCGCGATTGCCGATTTACGCGAAGTCGGCGCCGAGGCGGCAAAGGAGAAGGCGAAGGCACTCGCGTCTCAGACGAAGGCCCGAAACCTTGCCACCGGCATGCAGGAGGCAGCTGCGAAGCGCGACGCGCTCACGCACTCCCTTGCCGAGCTGAAGTCCAAGGAACGCGAGCACGAGCGCCGGCTCGGTGAACTCGAGGAAGAACTCGCCAAGGACGAACAGGCTCGGGCGATCATCGGGCAGATCGACCAACTGCGGGAAGCAAAGACGAAGCTCGAGGTCAAGCTCGAACAAGCCAAGAACGACTTGAAGGATGCAGCATCCGATGCTTGGCGAGCAGTCCTGCAGCCCGCCGTTGCCAATCGACTGACATCAATGGAACCGGAGCTCGAGGCAGTCGATGCTCGAAGAGTCGAGGCCACTCTAGCTCACCGCCACGCCCGACACATCGAACGCCACCAGGAATGTCCCGTCTGCGACACTGTGTTGGACGAGGCTAAGCGCGATGCAATCATCCAACGGTCGTCCAGCTCGGGGACAGATGAGCAGGTCGAGCGACTAGACGAGCTGGTCCAGGTGCTTCGCTACCGGGTCAAGCTCTTGCGGCAACTCCATGACCCAAGGCCGGGCCTCGTTATCGCCGAGCGCGAGAAGGCAATTCGCCGGCTGAAGCTCGAGCTAGAGGAGAACCGCGACGACATGAGAGCTCGGGAGGAGAGCCTTGGTGGCATGGACTCGGCAAGCGTTCGGCGTCGACAGCGCGAGCGCGATGACATCAAAGGGCTGCTGTCCAAGGACCGCGACGCAATCCGAAGGACTAACGACGACATCGGCGAGCAGGACCTTGCGATCGATGGTTTCCGGAAAGCCCTTCGGGACGAGAACGTTACAACGGACCCCGTTCTGGAGGCCCGAGACGACGCTTCGAGCAAGCTGCTGAAGGTCTTTGAGCGAGCGCTCGATGAGTACCAGCGCGAGTTGATCACTCGAGTCGAAGCGGACGCCTCGGACGTCTTCAGAGCCATCCGCTCTGAGGAAGGCTACGCGCGGCTTCGCATCCGTGATGGCTACGGACTTTCGATCGTGGATGAGAACGGCGTCGAGCTCACCGGGCATTCCGCCGGTTACGAGCATCTCGTCGCACTCTCGCTCATCGCCGCTCTCCAACGATCATCACCAGTACAGGGTCCAGTTGTGATGGACTCTCCATTCGGTCGCTTGGACTACGGCCACACCCGAAAGTCCGTCGCCGCACTACCTCAAATTGCAGAACAGGTCGTCCTGTTGGCCTTCGAAGGCGAGTTCGACCGTGGCCTGGCGTTCGCCGATCTCGCTGACACGCTCGTTGGTGAGTACGTTCTCCGACGCGTCGATACCGACCGAACGACGATCGAACGCCGGAGCTGATGGATATGTCAGACGCACGCAACATTGCGCTCACCTCGGCAGCAACCGCTGCAGCCGAGCGTGTGAAGAACGAACTCAACCTCGAATCGGTTACGGAAGCGGCGCGTGTCGGCTTCGCCTACGCACTCCGCTGCGGCCTGAGCCCGACTCGGGAAGGACAAGCCCCGCAAGGTTCGAACTTCAACGTGGCCACCATCGACACCGCCGCCGGCGCGCTCCGCCAGCTGGTAGAAGTTTTCTACCCCGACGACGCAGCAGTCGCAGCGGCGCCGTACCGGGCGATCGAAGCCCTGATGTCACGGGGTCTTGTACAGCTTCGAGAGCACCTAGACGACGGGACAGTTCGCGGACTGGGGGACCTCGTCATGCCCGGCGGGACCGATGGCACCTGATTCCGAGCTCGACTGCACGGACACCGTCAGAGTGCGCTATAGGTCCACTGCTGACTCCGAACGACTGACGATGCCCATCCAGAAACCGCCCGCTGGAACACGCATCGCATATAGGACCGGGCTGGGGACACAGCTGATCGGCGACAGTCGAGACATGCTCCGCGGCCTCCCCCGGGGGTCTATTGACCTCATCATGACGAGTCCACCCTTTGCGTTGCTGCGCAAGAAGGCGTACGGCAACGAGGATCAGCACAAGTACGTTGCCTGGCTGGCCGAGTTCGGCGAACTCGCCCTTCCGGCGTTGAAGGACACGGGGAGCCTTGTCATCGACCTCGGCGGCGCGTACCAGCGCGGGGTCCCGGTACGGTCGCTGTACAACTACCGTGTACTCCTTGAGTTCGTAGACAACGTCGGGTATCACCTCGCCGAAGAGTTCTTCTGGCACAACCCGTCAAAGCTGCCATCTCCGATCGAGTGGGTGAACAAGCGCAAGATCCGCGTGACCGATTCAGTCAACACGGTGTGGTGGCTTTCCAAGACCGAGCACCCGAAGGCGGATGTTCGGAAGGTGCTCGTCGAGTACTCGGACAAGATGAAGCAACTTCTAAAGGACCCGGCGAAGTACTACGACCCGACTGACCGGCCATCCCAGCACGCGATCTCGGCCCAGTTTGGTCGAGACAATGGCGGAGCTATCCCTAAGAACCTCCTTACCCTCCCGAACAGCGAGTCCAACTCGCGTTACATGCGTGCATGCAAGGCTATCGGGCTCACCCGCCACCCAGCGCGCTTCCCTGAGGGGCTGCCCAAGTTCTTCATCGAATTCCTGACGGATGAAGGCGATCTCGTCCTCGACATCTTTAGCGGCTCCAACACGACAGGACGCGCCGCTGAGACGCTTGGCCGACGTTGGCTCGGATGCGAGAGCAGTTCCGACTACGCAGGCGCTTCGCTCATGCGGTTTCTGGATGGCCACGACTTAGACAACGCAGACGAGATCGCGGAGCTGTTTGAGCTATACCTCTGCGCCTCCACCAGCGGCACGGTCGACGTCGCCAAGGTCAAGGCCATCCAAGCGAAGCGTTTTGAGCGCTCGTCACAGGGCCGCCGTCGACAGGCTTGACGCCTCCTTTAGCCGAAGCAGTGCCGGCTCTACCCGCCCCTTCGTCCGTAGTGTCTACATAGTGTTCTTGACGCGTTCGCTCCCGCGCGCCGGTCCGAAAATCACTACGGGGGGCGCAGTTGCTGACGCCGACCACTCGGCTAGTTGAATGCAGACAGGCCTTAATCAGCTGATCAGCACCATGTCTTGCGCTTACGACCATGGCACGAGTCAGGCGGCCTTCTCTTCAGAGGTTTGGTCCCGCTGACGCTTATTGGGTCACGACGCCGAGAAGCACCCTGCCCTGATCGTCATCGACCCAGGCGCACGCGTCAGACGCCACGAGTTGGAGCACACCTTTGGCGTCGTACGCCCGAAACACCGACCGCGCACAGTGGGCGCAGTACTTCACGTCCGGGCTCGCAGTGTCCTTAAGCTCGTCCAGCGAGAGGCGGCAGCGGTACATGCGAACGGTCGCGGAACGGTCCGTCCCGGCGCCGGGCACCGTAACGACTGTTGCCCGTCGGCTCCTCGTGGCCATTGCGCCCTCCCGCGTCCGTTGTGAGCCATTTTGAGCGCGTTTATTCCGCAATGCTCGGGGCACTTGGGCAACTAATCCACGGCTGCCCTCGCTGACAGCTGATCCAGATCTCAAACGCGATAACCGAGTGACGCGGGACTCCTGGCCGACAGCATGAAATCCGTGTTCGCGGCCTGAGATGCACGCGCCGAGCGGTTTACACGAGCTTGCCGCCTTTCGCCCTGTAGGAGCCAATTAGTAATGTCGCGCTTTAGCCAAGTAGAGATGTCGCAGAGTCGGCCGCGCGAGCCCCGGGCGCTGAGGTGCGGCGATGGCAGAACAGAGGCGACGATCACGATGAGCATGCGCGAGGTCGATCGAATCAGGACGGTGCAACCTGTCGTCGACCGCATGCTGCCGGTCGGGCTTGGTGCGCAGCGGCTCGGGCTTAGCCGACTCAACTCGAGCGGCTCCTGCGCCCGATGCCTTTAGATCTTCTCAAAGTCGCCGTGGCGCCCCAGGCCGCTTGCAAACCGCCCCGCTCCTGCAGCGCCTTCCTTGAAGTGCGCTTCCACGCCATTGACCCATTCCCGCCTCAGCGCCTCTCGCACAGGGAGGCCATAAGTCTCCAATACAGAGCGGCGATCGGCCCGTACGGCAGCTTGAGGAAAGCGTGCGATGTTATGGGCCATGCTCTCCGAAGCAATGCGCGCTTCACCGGGTTCAGCCAGCTCTTCGCACATACCGATTCGCATCGCTTCCTGCGCCGTGACTTTCCTGCCGGACAGGATGATCTCCATCGCCCGTCCTTGGCCGACCAGCCGGGCGAGTCGGACGCTGCCTCCATCAAGCAAGGGAATGCCCCACCGTCGGCAATACACGCCGAAGTAGGCATCGGCTGCCAAGACCCGGATGTCGCACCACAGAGCCAACTCCATGCCTCCGGCGACGGCCGGCCCTTCAACTGCCGCGATTACTGGCTTCGAGAGCTCCAAGCGGGTCGGACCGAGTGGACCTCGCGGTGCAGGGTTTGCACCCGTCGGAAACGCTAGAGCCTCGACTATGTCGCTTTGAAACAGCTCACGGTCCGACAGGGTGCTCGCAAACTTGAGATCCCATCCGGCGCAAAAGGCGCCCCCTTCGCCCCACAGCACGGCAACGCTGGCCGACTCGTCAGCCTCAAACTCCAGCATGGCCGCTACGAGTGCATCAGCACTCTCGGGATCCATGGCGTTGCGCGCCTCTTGGAATCGGCTGTGGATGACCGTCCACACCGATCCGTTCTTCTCGATTCTTACCATCCGGCCTCCATTTGTACTCGTTGTCGGCGGTTCACCAGTTTGCAGGCTGCGTCGACGGCCGCGCGAACGGCGTGGAAGAATGCTACAGGTACACGTGCGGTCCCGACTCAGGTTAAGTCAATTCATTTCTGTCGAAGAAGCCCGCAGATCAGTCGCCGGTCGCGCTGCTAACGGAACCGATCGCCTCCACTTCGACCTTCAGCCCGAAGTGGAGCGGGCCCGTGGGCACAACGGCGCGCGAGGGTCTGGCGCTACCCGCCCATTGCGCATACACCGCAATTGAAGCTGGGCCAGTCATTCACCGTATCGATGTAGACCTGACCTACACGAGTTTGTCAATAGAACTCCCGCAAGCAATCAACGCAGCCGCGACATTGTCGAGCGCCTGACGAGCCTGCTGTTCAAAGCGCATCAGCGAGGCGGATGCCGTCTGCCGTGATCGGCAACTGTCCAGACACGAATATGAGACCGTTAACGACCGTGGCGTGGCTGTAGTGAAGAGTGGAAGTTCGACAGTGCGCCAGTGCTGTTGCTGGTGCCAACCCGACGGGGTCGCACCGCACGCGTTTAGGCGTCGCTCGGCTTCTTGAAATAAATGCGTTGGTCGCTCTTCCCCGAATTGGAACGAGCACACGATGTGTATGCGCGAGAGGTCGAGCGACTTCGACGGCGATGGCCCGGTTCGGGCCAGCACGCGTGTTCTTGCAGCTCGCGGGTCCCACGCAAGTTGTCAATGTTGCTCAGCCTACAGCACAACCGCGTACCCCACATGCAAGTCGCCGTGAATGCGAACAGCAAGATGGGAGACACGTTGCCCTCAGCGATGACGAGCATGGTGGTCGGAGCGGCTCGACTCCAGCAGGTGATCGCCTTGGCCACCGCCCTGCGCCGCACCTCGCCGGGGGCTCCGGTGACGGCGTCGAGAAGCGCTTGGTCAGCCGGCAGCAGCATCGGCGCTCGCGGAGCCGGGTTCGCGTTCGGAGAGCGACACCTTGATCTGCTCGAGCACGTCCTTGGCGCTGGCCGGTATCGGCGTGCCCGGACCGTAAATGCCTTTGACGCCGGCCTGGTAGAGGAAGTCGTAGTCGCCGCGCTGGATGACGCCGCCAACGAACACCACGACGTCGCCGCCGCCCTGCGCCTTCAACGAGGCGATGATCGCCGGCACCAGCGTCTTGTGGCCGGCGGCCAGCTTTGAGACGCCGACCGCGTGAACGTCGTTCTCGATCGCCTGGCGGGCGCACTCCTCGGCGGTCTGGAACAGCGGCCCGATGTCGACGTCGAAGCCGAGGTCGGCGAAGGCCGAGGCCACCACCTTGGCACCGCGGTCGTGGCCGTCCTGGCCGAGCTTGGCGATCATCACCCGCGGCCGCCGGCCTTCTTCATCCGCGAAGGCGGCGATCTCGGTTTGCAGCTGGGCCCAGCCGGCGGCGCTGTCGTAGGCGGCGGCGTAGACGCCCGAGACCTTCTGGGTGTCGGCACGGTCGCGTCCCCAGGCGGCCTCGAGGGCGTCGCTCACCTCGCCGACGGTGGCACGCAGCCGCATCGCCTTGCTTCGGACATACCGGCACATCCAGGGCGCGCCGCAAACAGTGCGGCGTCGTAGAACGACTGGATCATCGTCTCGACCGCGCTCTCGCCGAGGCAAGAAGGGATCGTCAGTCGGAGCGTTGTCGACATGCGATCGAGGCAGAGATGCGCGAGGCCCGCCTGTAGGCTCTTGGTTTCTCGCAGTATCAGTCGGTAGTCCAGAACACGCGACTGGCGTGCGTGGATCGATACGTCATAGAGGAAGCCCTGCTTTCCGGCGATCGGCGTGCTCCATTGCGCCCAGGGCATCAACAGCACTTCGACGGTGACCGCGAGAGGTGCCGTAGGGTCTGCGACGCCGACTCTGGACCATTGCTTGTCCCCTACTTCGGTCAACGGAAACGGATCGAGGGGCATGAAGTGCAAAACCACCGGATCATTGGTCTGTGGCACTACCGAATGACGGTCGTTGTACCCAGTGCAGAAGCGCCAGAAGCCTCGGTCGATGTCGCGAAGGAATTGCCTGAGCCTCGCGACATCGTCGCGATGGATCGTCCGGAAGTGGGCAACGCGGTGACGGATCGCGGTCACCTCTTCGAGCCTTGCCTCCCAAATTGTCTTGGGCGGCAGGTACGCCTCGAAATACTGACGATGCTCCGCTATCACGCGGGCCAGGTCGGGAAAGCTGGGCAAAGCTGAGGACGTCGTCTTCCGGCGTCGGCATATGCGTCAACCGCTTGTCGTTCTCCCTGAGTGGGTTGCCCCCCTCCGGACTTGATCTTTGATGCCCAAGCATCGCCGTCTAGCGCGCGCAACTGAACGTAGACGAGGCGGCGTAGCCATGTTTCGAATTGCCAGAGGCGGGCGTATGCCTCAAGGACCGATGGCGAGAGTTCGCGGACGCCAAACAGTGGCTCGGGGGCACGTTGGGACGGAAACATGTCGTCGCCGTTCGGGTCGGTTGCTGCGACGTCTGGCACGATTATCGTAGTCAGTCAGGTAACGGAGATTCTGCTGCACTCGCGCCGCCAGCCAAGCCGTCAAGTCCGCCGTGCTCCCGCGTAAGCGAGCGAACAATGGTCGCTAGGCAGCAACCCGCTCCGAGCCAGCTCGAAGCGGCCGCTCGCAGGAAACAGCCCTGCTCTTCTGATTCACAACAGCTGCGAGCGCCCGAGCCGTTCAACACAGTCTGCGGCTGTCGGCTTTTCTCGAGGTGGTGCCGCGCGCCGCGGGTCGTGAGCGAGCGCTTGAACAGTGCTCCGCGCCAGCGTGCGTCCTGAGAGAAAGTACCCGATCAGCGCGAAGACTCGGCCTGCGGCGCACCAACTGCATTCGCACGGGAGCTTGTGTCGGCTCGAGCAGCACATCGATACGTGGGATTCCCGAGGGAATCCCGGCAGGACGCCGTGTCGAGAACGGCCGCGCGCAAAGGCAGATCATGACGTCGATCCAGCCGGTGCCTTGAGACGTGCGGCGCTTGCCTCTCCGACTCTCTCCGCGAGAACGTCGTCAGGCAACGCAAGCACACCAGTCCAATCGAGCGCCCCCACCTGCACCAGCGCAAGATGCTGGCCGCGCGTCAATGGCAGAGGCAATGCAAGCAGAGATAGCGCCCTCGCCGGCAGACCAGCTTCGAGGCGGGTCAGTATCTGGTCTATCGCCGCGAGGTAGTCGGGTTGCTCCGGAAACAACGCGGCCAGAATCCGATGAGCCGAACGAAGGTGAAACCGCGTGCTCTCCGCGATGCTGGCGATGTCGCCGAAGCTAATGGTGCCGGAGTAAGGATTCGTCGTGTAGTACCGCTCGATCTCGTCGACCGGAACGCCCTCGATCCAGTCATGCAGGATCGCCGCGCGCTTGCAGCGCTGCCAGAACGTGTGCTCATCGGTGCCGTAGCGCTGGAGGGTCTGGATCGCCGAGCGGTCGTAGCGCTGCATCGCATCGTTGACCCGGACCGCCTCGCTTCTGCCTCGCCGCATGATGGGCGTATAGACCGCCGCCATCTCATCAAGCACCTGCACGAGCGCGAGGATGTGTGCCGCAGGCGTCGCCGCGACGTTGATGCCGCGTAAGAGCTCGACGAGCCGCAACCCCGATTCGAATGAGAGCGATGAGGCCCCCACCGCCTGACCCAGCAGGGTCAAGTGGATGACTCCGCCTTCGTCTTGTGCGAGCCCGGCCTGCAGAAAGCGCGTGACGAGATGCGCAATGCGCTGCTCGATCAGGCTGATCCAACCGGGATTGGCGCGCGAAGCGGCGTAGCCGCCGAAGGTGTTCACGAGGAGCCCGGGGATCTCCGTCGCGTGCATGCCGCGCACCTGGCTCAGCAGCCTCAGGATCCAAGTAGGAAGAGCATCTACGCTGAAGGACGACACCACGTCTTCCGGCTCCCCCTGGACATACCGGCGGAAGAGTTGTGCACGTTCAATCGACGTGTCGGCCAGGATGATCGACTTTCCCGTCTCCTTGAAGCCGAGGCGACCCGCGCGTCCGGCCATGTTCTTGTACTCGGCGATCGTGAACGGGCGGCCGTCCTCGCCCAGGAACTCCTTTTCGGCGAGGATCACCGTCGAGGCCGGCGTGTTGATGCCCGCGGCAAGCGTCGTCGTCGAGGCGAGCACGTGGATGCTGCCATCGGCGCTGCGGAAGCCGCGCTCGACCGCCTCCCGCTCACCACGCAGCAGATTCGTGTTGTGGAACGCAGTCCCGCCGCGGAGGCAGGCGCGCAAGTCTTGGGACGCCGCCGTCAGGCCCTGCTCCGGCAAGGCTTCGAGCGCGGCCGTTGCGGCACTGAGATTCAGATCCGCCGCCAGGTATCGCGCACAGCCTTGCGCCTTCCCGCGCACGTTGCGAAAGACGATGAGCTTCTCGCCGCTGCCGACGAGCTGACGGGCCAGGGGCACGATAACGTCCTGCGATGACGGCTTATCGCGGCGCTGGACGATGGAATGCCGCGGCAGGAGCTGCTCCGTCTTCGTCGTTCCGTCGGTGTCGACAAACTGAAACACACCTTGGCGATCCAGCACGCCTTCCACAAGCGGCACAGGCCGTTCACGCGAGATGAGCGCCGGGATGTTGAGCCACTGATCGAAGCCGCGCAGCTGACCGATCACCGCCGACAGCAGCACGACTTGCGGCGCGATGCCTCGCGTCCGCGCACGCAACAACATCGCTAGGATCAACTCGACCGTGATGCCGCGGCGCGGATCGGTGATGAACTGCCCCTCATCGACAACTACTAGACCGAGCCGGCTTAGGAGACGCGGTGTGCCCAGGGCCAAATTCAAAAACATCTCGTAGGTGAAGAAGGCCAGGTCATATCGCCCACTCAGCACCGTACCCACGCTGTCGGTCGCATCACCGGTGCAGCGCACGACGCGCAACCCTGCCCGTCCGTACCGGTCCGCGAACTCCTCGAACTTCTCGGCCACGATCGCGCGATACGGCAACAAGAAGACAGCCTTCTTCCCGGCGAGCACCGACTGCACGGCGGCGAGCTCGCCGATCATGGTCTTGCCAGAACTTGTCGGAGCAATCGTCAGCAGCGAGCGGCCGGCAAGTACGCCGAATTCGTTGACAGCTCGCACTTGCAGGGCGTTGAGGCCACCCGGAAAGCGCTCACTCCATTGCTGCACGATGGCTTCCGGAAAGCCATGTGGGAGAAGCTCGTTGAAGTCGCCGCCGAGTCGGACTACATCAATCGCCGGAAACGAAGCCTGGAAGTTCTCACCACGTACCAGGCGCGGAAAGACCAGTCCCCCTTGCACGGAACCCAGGAAGACGGGTGTCTGTGTTACCCCCAGCTTCTCCGCCTCGACGCGAGTCATCTGGATGATCTCGTCGACGATCGCTGGGAAGCTGACCTGCCCGGATGAGGCCCCGGTCATCGCCTGAATAATCGCGCCCGTAAGAAGGCCGTGACCCGTGCCCGGCTGCTCCCACGCAGACTGCGTGGCGGTACACGCCGCCAGGAGGATCCGCCCCTCGCCGGAAACGCTTTCCAGGGCGAATGCCGCGCGGGGTCGCGCCTCTACCTCTAGGACGCGTGCAGGTGCATGACCGCTGAAGCACGAGTCGAGGACAAAGAGCACGACGCGCGCGTGCGTGGCCTTGAAAGCATCGGCGAGGACCGCCATCGGCAGCGTCGTGCCCGACACGTCCGAACTCAGGGTGTCGTAGAACGCAAGACCACCTTCAGGCGACCCGTGACCCGCGAAGCTGATGATGACGACGTCGTCCGGCCGGGCGCCTTCCAACGTCTGCAAGATCGCCTGGGACGCGGCCTCCTTCGTCGCATCCTGATCGGTCAGCAACCGCGCACTGAGGTCCGGGATGGTGTCAGTGAACAAAGCCCACAGAGCGCGGGCATCCCGCATCGCACCGGTGAGTTCGTCGATCGTCGGATCGAGCTGCTTGTTGATGCCGACGAAGACGGCCTTGGTCGCCATCAGCCCTCCGTTTTCCTTCGGCTTTGTGCCGCGACGATATTGTCCCCTCGCCGGAGGACTGACTCCTCAGCCAAGTGAATGCTGCGTTCCCGTGGGGAGCCCCGCGTCGCGTGAGCTGCGCAGCCTTTACCCAAGAGCAAGAGCTCTAACGGGCGATCCACCCGGCGAGGATGACACCCGCTAGCAGGAGTAAGACCAGCGATCCGAACGGGTTCTTCTCTAGCGCCTGGATTAGCGACACCAGGTCGGCAAGCCTTGGAAGACGCGGCACGGCAGCTCCTCTTTCAACGGTGCGCCAAATGGCGCGATGCGGGCAGAGTAGGTGGCGCGCTTTTTCACGTCATCAGTTTTCGCCGTTTCTCGAGAAACCGCGACAGCGACAGATCCTTCGCCAGAAACTGCGACTGGCTGTTCTCGACCATCACGATCAGCGCCTTAGCCTTCGTCTTGGCGACGCCGTAATTGCCGGCCGCCAGAACGCGACTGACCGCGGCCTCGAATGACGCAATGGTCTCGTCCTTGTTGACGAGCGACCAAACGTCGCTCCACAGGCGGCCGCCCAGTTGCCAGTCGAGTTTGGCCGTGGCCGCCTTCTTGGGGGAAGCAGTCGGCATAGCGGGGCTGCTGAAGACCTCGTCGAGCGAGTGGACCGGGCCGGGTTTGCTGAACAAGGCCATCTGGGCGCGGAAGGCAACCGCCAGCCATTCGGGCAAAGGCAGGTTTTCTTCAGCACACGAATTGACCGCCTGCAACAAAGACAAGGTGTCACCCGCTTCAAAGCGGGCCCGGTAGACCCCCAGTATCCGGTGAACTTCCATAAGGGGCATGCAGCGCACCGACGCTCGTCCATGCCCCAGCCGCAGCCCGGTCCGAAAGCACAAAGCGGCCTTGCCCCAGGCGGGCTCCAGCTCTGCAAGGTCGCGGTCTTCTTCGCTCGCGACCCGCGAGAACTCGGGGCACAGCTCGGCGAACGGGGCGTCCTGGATGTCGGTGCTCTCGGTCATGACGTTCCTAGAAGTAGATGCGCTTAATCTTCCTGCCCATGGCGGCCAGAGTCATCCCACCGACGACCAGCACCAAGGCTGGCAAGCTGCCGAGGATCGACTCCGGAATCCACCAGGTCGGCAGCGAGGGGTAGAGAATGGCCAGCGATTGTGGTTCCGCTGCATGTTTGCCGATGCCCTGCACCACCGTCATCGCCGCGGTTGCCGCATGACCGATCACGCCGATCACTAGAACGAAGCTGCCCGTCCGGGCGAGGCCGCGCCCGAGCCCGACCATCCGGTCCGGCTCGGCGAGCAAGTATTCGGGCAGATATTCGTACATGGCAGGGCTTTCGGTAGCGCAGCGCGATAGCCTCGTCAGACACTACATCTAGTGTCCGCGTGGCGGTAAAGGGTCATATATAGCGTATCGCAGAGGATCGCGCTGTGCGATACCGGCTGGCCGGGCCGGGCTTTTCTATGCTCGCTGCTTGAGATGGCGATGCGCATTTACGACAATCCGGGATGGACACGTACCAGTACCGCGCGCGGATCAATCCGCACAACGACCTGATCACGCTGGCGCACTATCACGTCGGCATCGTCAAGCAGAAGGTCGAAGCAGGGAATTACGAGGCATCAGGCTTGACGGGATGAGCGCCGTGATCGCGATGGCCTTCGCTGCCGAAGCAGTCATCAACTATGCCGGTGCGATGGCGGTGACAGGTTGGAAGGAAAGGGACTTCTTCCCGGTGAAGATCAAGGCCCTGGAAGCCCGCCTCAAATTCACCTTCGATGCCGGCGTCGAGCCGTTCCGGACAGTCTCCCTGGTGAAAGAGGCCCGGAACGCTATAGCGCACGGCCAGCCCGAAACCCGCAAGTTCGAGGCCGTGGGCCGCGGTCTAGGCGACAAGCTGCGACCAGGCTGGGCGGCGGTCGTTGAGCCCGAGCTTATTGTTCCGGCACTGGATGAGGTCATGCGCTTTAAGGAGCTTCTCTTTAGCCTGGCGAAGATAAAGCCCGGAGCCGCACTGACATCGGCGATGGGCATGCCCAAGCACACCAAACCCCCTCAAGCCGATCTCGGCCGCTAAACGCCGGCAGACGTTGCGTTCGTATCGAGGACGCTGAGCAGCCGTACGGGACGCACACCGTCTTGCGATACTTAGCCTCCGTGGAAGCCGGCGCGGCAGGCTGACTAGAACCCCGTCCCGCGGCCGGTTGCACAGCGCGGGAGCGCGATCTCAGACCCCATCGAGAACGTGAACCAGAGCGCCCTCCCCGTTTACATAATCGAGCTTGCCGGTTGACGCGACGGCGAGCCTGAATGCCGTCGCTCACGGTGGACGCAGATCGGCGAGGAGCAGACGCTTACGAACGGAAGGCTCAAGGGTCGCGGACGCCCGCGTAGACCGGCTCGCCTCGCCGAGTAGCGTGACGAACGCTGCCCTAGCGTTCGTGACGCCAACAGTACCCGATCGCCCAGCTCAGCGCTCAGACAAGCGCGGCGATCGCTTGTCCCATCTCTGTGGTCGACGCTGTGCCGCCGAGGTCGCGCGTGCGCGGCCCCTGGACCAGCACCCGCTCGATCGCCTGCACGATCGCGTCGTGCGCGGCGCGCTCGCCGAGAAAGTCGAGCATCATCGCCCCGGACCAGATCATGGCCACAGGGTTGGCGATGTTCTGGCCGTAGATGTCCGGTGCCGAGCCGTGCACCGGCTCGAACAGAGACGGGAAGTTCCGCTCCGGGTTCAGGTTCGCCGATGGCGCGAGGCCGATCGTCCCAGTGCACGCCGGGCCGAGGTCGGACAGGATGTCGCCGAAGAGGTTGGTCGCGACGACGACGTCGAAGCGCCCGGGCTGCAGCACGAAGCGCGCAGTGAGGATGTCGATGTGCTGTTTGTCGACGGTCACCTGCGGGTAGTCCTGCGCGACTGTGTCGGCGCGGCCGTCCCACCAGGGCATGCTGATCGCGATACCGTTGCTCTTGGTGGCGACCGTCAGGTGCCTGCGGGGCCGCGACTGCGCCAGCTCGAACGCGTACTTGAGGACGCGGTCTGCGCCGTGTCGGCTGAACACCGCCTCCTGGATCACGAACTCGCGGTCGGTGCCCGGGTACATGACGCCGCCGAGGTTCGTGTACTCGCCTTCCGTGTTCTCACGCACGATGTAGAAGTCGATGTCGCCGGGCTTGCGGCCCGCGAGCGGACAGGGCACGCCTTCGAACAGCCGGGCCGGACGCAGGTTGATGTACTGATCGAACTCGCGCCGGAACTTGAGCAGCGACCCCCACAGCGAGACGTGGTCGGGCACTGTGGCCGGCCAGCCGACGGCACCGAAGTAAATGGCGTCCATCGGCGCGAGCTGCGCCTTCCAGTCGTCGGGCATCATCTGGCCGTGCGCGGCGTGCCAGTCGCAGCTCGCCCAGTCGATCGGCGTGAACTGCAGCTCGATGCCGAAGCGGCGGGCTGCGGCCTCGAGCACGCGCACGCCTTCGGGCAGTACCTCCTTGCCGATGCCGTCGTGGGGATGGCTGCGATGCGATAGGTGTTGCCCATCTCGGTGCTCCTTTTTTCAGGGATTCGTGAGGGTCAGTAGGCCGACGCGCCGGCGACGCTCAGCGCGGCGTCGACGCCGATGTCGAACTCGGCGGCGAGGCGCCGCGTCGATTGCGCGAGTAGGACCGCGTCAATCCCGACCGCGACGAAGCGGGCGCCGAGCTCGAGGTAGCGCCGCGCGAGCTTGGTATCGCCGGTCAGCGTGCCGGCGGCCTTGCCGCTGGCGACGATGGTCGCGATCGCCTGCTCGACCGCCGCCTGCACTTCGGGGTGGCCCGGGGTTGCCACGATGGCCCATCGACGCCGCAAGGTCAGCCGGACCGATGAAGACGCCGTGTACCCCATCGACCGCGCAGATCGCCTCGAGGTTGGCGAGCGCGGTCCGCGTCTCGGCCTGGACCAGGAGGCAGACCTCCTCGGCGGCGAGATGCACGTAGTCGCGCCGGGCGCCCCAGCGCGAGGCGCGTGCCGCGGCGGCACCGACACCTCGCGTGCCGAGTGGCGGATAGCGAGTCGCCGCGGCGACTGCGGTCGCCTGCTCGGGCGTGTCGATCATCGGCACCAGCACCGTCTGCGTGCCGATGTCGAGCAGCTGCTTGATCAGGTGGGGGTCGCTGCTGACGGCGCGCACGATCGGGTGGCTGGGATACGGCGCGAGCGCCTGCAGCTGGGCGAGCGTGCTGCGAACGTCGTTCGGCGCATGCTCGCCGTCGATAAGCATCCAGTGGAAGCCCGCGGTGGCGCAGATCTCGGCGGTGTAGGGGTCGGCGAGCGACAGCCACAGGCCGACCTGCGCCTCGCCGCGCTCGAGCGCGGCCCTGAAGAGGTTGCGCCGGGTCACGACAGCCCGCCCTGGCAAAGGTACTTGACGTGCTGGTAGTCGTCGAGGCCGTGGGTCGAGCCTTCGCGGCCGTAGCCCGATTCCTTGACGCCGCCGAACGGCGCCGCCTCGGCGGCGAGAGCGCCTTCGTTGAGGCCAACGATGCCGGTCTCGAGCCCTTCGGCGACGCGCCAGGCGCGGGCGATGTCGCGGGTGTAGAAGTAAGACGCCAGGCCGAACGGCGTGTCGTTGGCCGCGGCGATGACCTCGGCCTCGGTGTCGAACGCGAACACCGGCACGACCGGGCCGAACGTCTCCTCGCACGATAGCGCCATCGCCGGCGTCGCGCCGATCAGCACGGTCGGCGCATAGTAGTTCGGGCCGTCGGCGACCGCGTTCCTGACGCGTCTGCCGCCGACCACCGCCTTGGCGCCCCGGGCCACCGCGTCGTTGACGTGACGCTCGATTTCTCGACCGCGCGGGCGTTGATCATCGGTCCGATCTGCGAGTCGGCGCGCGTCGCCGGCCCGACTCTGAGCGCGCCGACCCTGCTCGCCAGCTTCTCGACGAAGCGGTCGTGCACCCCACGCTGCACATAGACCCGATTCGGGCAGACGCAGGTCTGGCCTCCATTGCGGAACTTCGACACCATCAGCCCCTCGACCGCGGCATCGAGGTCGGCGTCGTCGAAGACGATGAAGGGCGCGTTGCCGCCGAGCTCGAGCGAGAGCTTCTTCAGCGTGCCAGCCGACTCGCGGGCGAGGTGCTTGCCGACCGGCGTCGAGCCGGTGAAGGTGATCTTGCGCACCCGCGGATCCGCGAGCCAGGCGTCGACCACCTCGGGCGTGCGCTCGCGCGATGCTGTGACGATGTTGATCGTGCCTGGCGGCAGTCCCGCCTCCTCGGCGAGCCGCGACAGCGCAAGCGAGGTCAGCGGCGTGTCCTCGGCCGGCTTGGCGACGACGGTGCAGCCGGCAGCGAGCGCCGGCGCGATCTTGCGCGCGATCATCGCCGCCGGGAAGTTCCACGGCGTGATCGCGGCGACGACGCCGACCGGCTCCTTCAGCGCGAACATGCGCCGCCCCGGCACCGGCGCCGGGATGACCTCACCGTTTGCGCGCGTCGCCTCCTCGGCGAACCACTCGACGTAGCTAGCGGCGTAGACAACCTCGCCGCGGCCCTCGGCCAACGGCTTGCCCTGCTCGAGCGAGATCAGGGCGCCGAGCTCGTCCTGGCGGGCGAGGATCAGGTCGTTCCAGCGCTTCAGCAGCCCAGCGCGCTGCCGGGCCGGCGTCGCCCGCCAGCCCGGGAACGCGGCATGCGCGGCGTCGACGGCGGCGCGCGCGTCGGCGGCGTCGCTGTCGGCGACCTCGGTGATCGGCGAGTCGTCGGCCGGATTCACGACCGCGAGCCTGCCGCTGGCGGCGGCGTCGCGCCAGCGGCCGGCGATGTAGTTGCGAGAGAGGATCAGTTCGTTCATGTCGATGCGTCCAGCCCTCGTCAGCTGACGATGCCCATGTGCCACGGGACGAACTCGTGGTCGCCGAGGCCGAGCTGCTCGCTCTTGGTCGGCTCGCCCGAGGCGTGGCGCAGGATGTCCCGGAAGATGCGCTCGCCCATCTGCTGGATCGTCAGCTCGCCGTCGAGGACGAGACCGCAGTTGATGTCCATGTCGTCCTCGAGGCGGGTGTACATCGGCGTGTTGCTGGCGAGCTTGATCGTCGGCGCGGGCTTCGAGCCGAACATCGAGCCGCGGCCGGTGGTGAAGCAGATCAGGTTGGCTCCGCTCG
>JAESGR010000249.1_pt1 | contig 67342 bp, 61 predicted proteins | sample 9269771 | NCBI WGS metagenome assembly JAESGR01 (sample SAMN15739572, study PRJNA653492) | algae metagenome | isolation source: Chroococcus sp. CMT-3BRIN-NPC107 and co-occurring heterotrophs from well... | place: USA: Clark Mountains Wilderness, California | collected 2010-04-18 | reverse complement strand
GGCTTCAGGACGGACCGCGGATGGACCATCTTGATGAACTGCTTGAGCATCTGCTCGGTGACCGTGAAGTCGGCGATGACGCCGTCCTTCATGGGCCGGATCGCTTCGATGTTGCCCGGCACCTTGCCCAGCATCGCCTTGGCCTCGGTGCCGACGGCCTGGATCGTCTTCTTGCCGTTGGGACCGCCTTCGTGGCGGATGGCGACGACGGACGGCTCGTCGAGAACGATGCCCTTGCCGCGGACGTAGATCAGCGTGTTCGCAGTGCCGAGGTCAATGGCCAGGTCCGTCGAGAAATAGCGACGAAAGGATCCGAACATATTGAGAGGTGATGGCGTCCCGGGGGAACTTCAGGGCGAAGAAGAATCGGATGACGCCGAGCCCTTCGCAGCGAGGACGAGGGCTGTGAATTAACCGAAGATAATAACGCAAGCCCCGCACGATTTCGATGCCGCAGAGGGTCGATTTCCACACGCTTGCGCCTCTGGCTTCGTTCCCTTCCCATGGCCTTGACCCCTTCGGACGTTCGCCGCATCGCCGAGCTCGCGCGCCTCGACCTCGGCAGCGGCGAGGAAGCGCGGATGCTCGAGCAGCTGAACAGCTTCTTTCGCATCGTCGAGCAGATGAGCGCTGTCGACACCAGCGGCATCGAGCCGCTCTACACGCCGCTGTCCGCGATCGAGGACGCCCACCTGCGCCTGCGCGACGACGTGGTCGCCGAGGTCGTCGACCGCGAAGCGAACCAGCGCAGCGCGCCAGCCACGCACGACGGGCTCTACCTCGTTCCCCAGGTCATTGAGTGATGGCTGCGCGGCATGGCTTCGGCGTGGCCGAGCTCGGGCAGGCGCTCGCGCGGGGCGAGCTCTCCAGCGTCGAGCTGACGAAGCACTGCCTCGAGCGCCTCGCGGCGGACGACCTGGGCGTGGCGCTCGCCGTCGATCCCGACGCCGCCCTCGCCGCGGCGCGTGCCGCGGACGCTCGCCGCGCCGCGGGCGAAGCGGGGCCGCTGCTCGGCGTTCCCATCGCGCACAAGGATGTCTTCGTCACGCGCGACCACGCGACCACCGCCGGCTCGCGCATGCTCGCCGGCTACCGCAGCCCGTTCGATGCCACCGTCGTCGCGCGGCTCGGCGAGGCCGGCGCCGTGGCGCTCGGCAAGCTGAACTGCGACGAGTTCGCGATGGGCTCGAGCACCGAGAACTCCGCCTATCAGGTCACGCGCAACCCATGGGACCGCACCCGGGTGCCCGGCGGCTCGTCAGGCGGCTCGGCAGCGGCCGTGGCGGCCCGCCTGCTGCCGGCGGCCACGGGCACCGACACGGGCGGCTCGATCCGCCAGCCGGCGAGCTTCTGCGGCGTGACCGGCATCAAGCCCACCTACGGCGTGTGCTCGCGCTACGGGATGATCGCCTTCGCCTCGAGCCTCGACCAGGCCGGCCCGCTGGCGCAGAGCGCCGAGGACTGCGCCCTCCTACTCGGCGCCATGAGCGGGTTCGATCCGCGCGACTCGACGAGTGCCGAACGGCCGCCGCAGGACTTTCGCGCCGCGCTTGACCGGGCCCGCGAGGGCGCCGGCGCGTCGAGGCCGCTCGACGGCCTGCGCATCGGCCTGCCGGCCGAGTTCTTCCCGGCGGGTCTGTCGGGCGACGTCGAAGCGGCCCTGCGCAGCGCCCTTCGCGAGCTGGAGCAGCTCGGCGCCAGGCTCGTCGACGTGCGCCTGCCGCGCACCGAGCTGTCGATCCCGGTCTATTACCTCATCGCGCCGGCCGAGGCATCGTCGAACCTGTCGCGCTTCGACGGCGTCCGCTACGGCCATCGCGCGGAGCACTTCGAAGACCTTCTCGGCTTGTACAAGGCGAGCCGGAGCGAGGGCTTCGGCGCCGAGGTGAAGCGCCGGATCATGATCGGAACCTACGTGCTCTCGCACGGCTACTACGACGCCTACTACCTGCAGGCGCAGAAGCTGCGGCGCATGATCGCCGATGACTTCCAGGCGTGCTTCCGCGCCTGCGACGTCATCGCCGGCCCGGTCGCGCCCACCGTCGCCTGGCCGTTGGGCGACAAGACGGGGGACCCCGTCGCGGCCTACCTCGCCGACATCTTCACCCTCCCGGCCAGCCTGGCCGGCTTGCCCGGGATGAGCGTCCCCGCCGGCTTCGGCGCCGCCGGCCTGCCGGTCGGCCTGCAGCTCATCGGCAACTACTTCGACGAAGGCACGCTGCTGCACGCCGCGCATGCCTTCCAGCGGGCGACCGACTGGCACCTCCGGGCGCCCGGCCCGGGCACGAAAGGCGTGGCATGACGCCCGCGCCGGCGCCGGCGCGGATGCTGGTCCGCGGCTACGAGGTCGTGATCGGCATCGAGACGCACGCCCAGCTGTCGACCGCCTCGAAGATCTTCAGCGGCGCGTCGACGGCGTTCGGGGCCGAGCCGAACACGCAGGCGTCGCCCGTCGACCTGGCCCTGCCGGGGACGCTCCCCGTCGCCAACCGCGGCGCCGTCGAGCGGGCGATCCGCTTCGGCCTGGCGGTCGGCGCGGCGATCGCGCCGGTGTCGATCTTCGCGCGCAAGAACTACTTCTATCCGGACCTGCCGAAGGGCTACCAGATCAGCCAGTACGAGACGCCGGTGGTCCAGGGCGGCGCGGTCGAGTTCTACGTCGGCGAGGCACTGCACCGCGTCCAGCTGACGCGCGCCCATCTCGAGGAGGACGCCGGCAAGTCGATCCACGGCGTCGGTCGCGACGGAGCCGACGGCAGCGGCGGCGCACCGTTCGACTACCACGGCGGCTGGTCCGGGATCGACCTCAACCGCGCCGGCACGCCGCTGCTGGAGATCGTCACCGAGCCCGACATGCGCTCGAGCGCGGAAGCGGTCGAGTACGCGCGCGCCCTGCACGCGCTCGTCGTCTGGCTCGGCATCTGCGACGGCAACATGCAGGAGGGCAGCTTCCGCTGCGACGCCAACGTGTCCGTGCGGCGGCCGGGCGCGCCCTTCGGCACGCGCCGCGAGATCAAGAACCTGAACAGCTTCCGCTTCATGCAGCAGGCGATCGACTACGAGGTGCAGTGGCAGATCGACCTGATCGAGGACGGCGGAAAGGTGCAGCAGGCGACGGTGCTCTTCGATCCCGAGCACGGCGAGACGCGGGCCATGCGCTCCAAGGAAGACGCGCACGACTACCGCTACTTCCCCGACCCCGACCTGCCGCCCCTGGCGATCGCGGCGGAGTGGATCGAGCGCGTCCGCGCCGAGATGCCCGAGCTGCCGCGGGACATGGCCCGGCGCTTGCAGAGTGAGTACAAGCTCAGCGTCTACGACGCGGCATTGATGACGCAGAGTCGCGCGATCGCCACCTACTTCGAGACCGCGGCACGCGTCGGCGGCCAGCCGAAGCTGGTCGCCAACTGGGTCATGGGCGAGATCTCGAAACGGCTGCACGCGGCAGGCCTCACGACGATCGCGCTGCCCGCCGAGACCCTCGGCCAGCTGGTCGGGCGCATTGCCGACGGAACGATCTCGAACGCCGCCGCACGCCAGGTCTTCGACGCGCTCTGGTCCGGCGAAGGCAGCAGCGTCGACGCCATCATCGACGCGCGGGGCCTGCGCCAAATGCGCGATGCCGGCGAGCTCGAGCGGATCGTCGACGAGGTGCTCGCCGCGAACCCGAAGATGGTGGAGGAGTTCCGCGCCGGCAAGGACAAGGCGTTCAACGCCATGGTCGGCCAGGCAATGAAGGCGAGCCGCGGCAAGGCCGATCCGACGCAGGTGAGCGCGCTGCTGCGCGCCAGGCTCGGCTGAGGCCCGGAGCCGGGAGCCGTCCTAGGGACTCTTGACCCGCGTCGCCTCGGGGACCTGCAGCGCCGTTGTCGGCCTGGCGGCAGCGGCCTTGCTGCCGCCCTTCGGCTCGCCCGGCGCACCCGGCAAGGGCCCGAGCGAGCCGGCCGGCGCTCCCGCCCACAGCTTCCTCAAGCGCAGCAGCTCGGCGTCGTAGAGGTCGTTGATGCGCCGGAGCTCGGTCTGCTGGTTCTGCGCCAGGGCCTTCTGCGCCTCGAGCGAGGCGTCGTTGGAGTCGAGCGCGAGCTTGAGCTTGGTCGGCAGCGGCTTGCCGACGTAGAACTCCTTCTCGTCGTCGAGCGGCTTGCGCTCCGCGCTCAGCTGGGCGATCCGCGCTTCCGAGTTGCGGACCGAGATGCGCACGTCGTCCAGCGCCTTCTCGCGTGCCTTGGCATGGGCCGCCTCGGTCGGGAATCGCTGCATGAGGTTGCGGTCGCGCCGGATGGCGTCCTTGCGCGCGACTTCCTCCGCCTCGAGCTCCCGCTGGCGCTGCTCGAGGCTCGCCCGCTCATCCGCGGTGAGGGTGGGCGGCATGATGCGATTGAGCGATCCGTCCGAATTGAGGACGCGCTGCTCGAGGTGGTTGCACTCGTGGATCGGCCGGTCCGAGGTGATCTTCTTGCCGTTGAGCACGCAGGTGAAGATGAGCGCGGTCGGACGAAGGACCGGTGCCTGCGCCCAGCAGACGGAGCCCGTGATCGTCGCCAGGGCAATCCCGGCGGCGAGCCGCCGCGCGCACGAGCCGACGACCGCCCGGTCAGACGCCATAGCGCCGGCGATAGCCGGCGACCGATTCGGCGTGCTCCGCGAGGGTCGGATCGGCATCGGAGTTCAGATAGTCCAGCAAGTCAGCCAGGGTGGCCACCGCGATCACGGGGATGCCGTAGTCGCGCACGAAGTCCTCAACGGCCGAACGCTCCGACAGGTTGTCGGCCGTTCCGCCGCGCTCCTGCCGGTCGAGGGCAATGAGCACGGCGACCGGCTCGGCGCCCTGGCGACGCAGCAGCTCGACCGACTGGCGCTTGGAGGCGCCGTCGGTGATCACATCATCGACGATGACCGTGCGTCCCCGCAACGGTGCGCCGACGACGACGCCCCCCTCTCCGTGATCTTTTGCTTCCTTGCGGTTGTACGCGAACGGGACCGCTCGGCCGCGCGTGCCGAACTCGACGGCGACGGCCGCGGCGAGGGTGATGCCCTTGTACGCCGGCCCGAACAGCATGTCGAAAGCGACGCCCGAGGCCAGCAGACGGCGTGCATAGAATTCGCCGAGCCGCATCAGCTTGGCGCCGTCGTCGAACAGGCCCGAGTTGAAGAAGTACGGCGACAGCCGCCCCGCCTTGGTCTTGAATTCCCCAAACCTCAGGACGCCTGCCTCGACGGCGAAGCGGACGAACTCGCGCGCGATGGTCGGGTCGGGAGGCTGCATGCTCATGCCGGGGTGCGCGTGTTTCGCCTCGTCTCGCTGAACCTGAACGGCATCCGCTCCGCCGCGTCCAAGGGCTTCGAAGCATGGGCCGAGGGCGTGGGCGCGGATTGTATGGGCGTGCAGGAGATCAAAGCCCAGGAAGACACGGTGCGCGGCCGTTTCGATAAGGTGGCCGGCATGAAGGGCCACTTCCACTTCGCCGAGAAGAAGGGCTATTCCGGCGTGGGCCTCTACAGCCGCAGGAAGCCGAGCGCCATCATCTGCGGCTTCGGCCACCCCGAGTTCGACGCCGAGGGGCGCTACGTGGAAGCTCGCTTCGACCGCCCGGGAAGAAAGGGCCTGCCCCGGCTCAGCGTCGTCAGCTGCTATTTCCCGAGCGGCTCGTCGGGCGAGCACCGGCAGGCGGCGAAGTTCCGCTTCCTGGCCCTGATGGCGCCCTACCTGCACGCGCTGGCCCAGGAGCGCGAGGTGATCCTCGTCGGCGACGTCAACATCGCGCACAAGGAGATCGACCTCAAGAACTGGAAGGGCAACCGCAAGAACAGCGGCTTCCTGCCCGAGGAACGCGCCTGGATGACGCGGCTCTTCGAGGAGCTTGGCTTCGTCGACGTCTTCCGCACCCTCAACCCGCACCCCGAGCAGTACACCTGGTGGAGCAACCGGGGCCAGGCACGGGCCAAGAACGTCGGCTGGCGCCTCGACTACCACCTGGCGACGCCGGCGGTGGCGACGCTCGCCGTGCGCGAGCACATCTACCTCGAGCAGCGCTTCAGCGACCACGCGCCGCTCGTCATCGACTACGACTTCAAACTGTGAGCCGCACGCACATGAACCTCGACGCCATCGAGATCGAGACCGCGCCGAATCCGCGCGCCAGCGTGATCATCCTGCACGGCCTGGGCGCCGACGGCAACGACTTCGTGCCGGTGGCGCACGAGCTCGACCTCGCCGCGGCCGGCCCCGTCCGCTTCGTCTTCCCGCACGCGCCGACGCGGCCGGTGACCGTCAACGGCGGCTACGTCATGCGCGCGTGGTACGACATCTTCGGCTTCGACTCGACGCAGCGGCGCGAGGACGAGGCCGGGCTGCGCGCGTCGCAGGCGCTGGTGGAGGCCTTGATCGCCAAGGAGAAGGGTCGCGGCGTGCCGGCGAACCGGATCGTGCTCGCGGGCTTCAGCCAGGGCTGCGCGATGACGCTGATGACCGGGCTGCGGCACGGCGAGCGGCTGGCGGGCCTGGTGGGGCTCTCGGGTTATCTGCCGCTGGCGCCGAAGCTGGCCGCCGAGCGGCATCGGGCCAACCACGACGTGCCGATCTTCCTTGCCCATGGCACGCAGGACCCGGTGATCCCGATCGCGCTGGCGCGGGCGTCCCGCGACGCCCTCGTCTCGACCGGACACGATGTCGAGTGGCACGAGTACCCCATGCCGCACTCCGTGTGCGGGCCGGAGATCGCGGACCTGAATCGCTGGCTGCTGCGCGCCCTGCCGCAGAGCGAATTTTCGCCGAGCCGCTGACGCGGCCCCGGCGTCCTCAGCGCGAGGTGGGCTGACCTGGCGGACCGAAGCGGACGTCCGGCTTTTCCGCCCGGGCGTACAGGTCCTGGACCTCCGGGATCGCCTTCTGGATGTCGCTGATGCGCGTCGGGCCCGACGGGTGCGTGCTCAGGAACTCGAGATTGCGGCCCTTGCTCGCCGCGGCCATCTTCTGCCACAGCGTCACGCCGGCCTGCGGCTCGTAGCCGCCGCGGGCGGCGAGCTCGAGACCGATGAGGTCGGCCTCGGACTCGTCCTGGCGGCCGAAGCGCAGCGTGAGCAACTGGCCGCCCATGTCGGCGAGCAGGCGGCCGCCGCTGCCGAGCCCGAAGATGGCGGCGCCGAGCTCGATGGCGCCGCGCGTCGCGACGTTCTTGCCCATCTGCTCGCGCGCGTGCTCGCGCAGGGCGTGCGTCATCTCGTGGCCCATGATCATGGCCACCTCGTCGTCGTTCAGCTTCAGCTTGTCGAGGATCCCGTAGAAGAAGGCGATCTTCCCGCCGGGCATGCAGAAGGCGTTGATCTGCGGGCTGGCGAAGAGGTTGACCTCCCAGCGCCATTGCCGCGCCCGCGGGTTCCACTCGTAGGTGTGCGGGATCAGGCGCTTGGCGATGTGGCGCAGCCGCTGCAGCTGCGGATGGCTCTCCGGCGCCAGGGCGCTCTTCTGCGCCGCCCCGTTCAGCATCGACGCGTACTGGCCGACGGCGGCGCGCTCGATCTGCTCGGCCGGAACCAGCTTCGACATCGCCGACGGCGGACCGACCTCGACGCCTTCGCGCGCGCTCGCCAGACCGGTCGCCGTGGCCGCGCCGGCGCCGAGCAGGCCGATGAACAGGCGACGGTTCAGGCCGGCGCAGAGGGCGCAGTGCGGCCGGTCGGGAAGCGGGGCGGCGTCAGTCATGTCGAGGCGGGGCATCCGGGTCCCCTTCGAGCATAGCAATCGGCGCGCGCAGAGCGAACAGCAGGGCCAGTGCCGGCACCGCCGCCACCGTGGAGACGACGAAGAAGGTCGGCCAGCCGATCGACAGCACCAGCACCCCCGCGAGCGGCCCGACCCAGACGCGGCCGACCGAGGCGAAGGCGCTCAGCAGGGCGAACTGGGTGGCGCTGAAGCGCCGGCTGCACAGGCTCATCAGGAAGGCGACGAAGGCGGCGGTGCCCATGCCGCCGGAGATGTTCTCGCCGGCGATGACCAGGAGCAGCCCGCCGTCGACCGGCGTGTCGGCGACCAGCTGCACGAAGCCCCAGTCGAAGGCCGGGATGACGAGGCCGGGCAGCGCACCCTTGCCGCTCGCCGACAGCCACAGGAAGCCGAGGTTGCTGGCCATCTGCAGGACCCCGAACAGCAGCAGCGACCGCCATAGGCCGAGCTTGAGCATCAGGGCGCCGCCGACCAGGGCGCCGCCGATCGTCAGCCAGAGGCCGATCACCTTGTTGACGACGCCGACCTCCGCGGGCCCGTACTGCATGCCCTGCAGCAGGAAGGGCGTCATCAGCGAGCCGGCGAAGGCGTCGCCGAGCTTGTAGAGGACGATGAAGACCAGGAAGGCGGCGGCGCCGGGCTGGTCGAAGTAGTTGCGCAGGCCGCCGAGCAGCGTCTCGAAGCGCGCCGCGCGCGCGGCCCATGACGCGAGCGGCAGGGTGATCGCCAGGCCGAGGAGCAGCACGGCCAGGTCGAGCCAGCGCGCCGCGAGCTCGCCCGTGGCGGCCGGCCCGAGCAGGGCGTTCGCGAGCCAGCCCACGAGCGGGCGACCCAGCCGGTCGGTGAGCAGGTAGCCGACGCCGACGGCGGCGACGACGGCGAAGAAGCCGACGACGTCATGGCGGGCGACGCTGGCCGGCACGGCGGCGTGCGCGACGCGCGGCAGCAGCGTCGCCGAGATCACGGCGATGCCCACCATCAGCATCGCCATGAAGCGATAGACCTCGGGCCAGGTCCAGCCGCCGCCCTGCGCCGGGTCGACCCAGATCAGCGTGATGCCGCCGGAGACGATCATCGCCAGCCGGTAGCCGAGCACGTTGAACGAGGAGCCGAGCCCGCGCTCTGACGCGGCGAGCACGTCGGTGCGGTAGGCGTCGACGACCACGTCCTGGGACGCGGACATGAACGCCACCAGCCCGGCGAGCAGGGCGAACGCCTGGATCGCTCCGGACGGCGGCGTCGCGGCCATCCAGAACAGCGCCGCTGCCAGGCCGAGCTGGGTGACGACCAGCCAGGCGCGGCGACGGCCGAGCCAGGGCAGCTCGAAGCGGTCCATCAGCGGCGCCCAGAGGAACTTGAAGGTGTACGGCAGGCCGACCAGGCTCAGGAAGCCGATCGTCGCCAGGCCGACCCCTTCCGCGCCCAGCCAGGCTTGCATCGCCTGGCCCGTGAGGGCGAGCGGCAGGCCCGACGCGAAGCCGAGCACGGTGACCGCGGCCAGCCGATGCAACGACGCCGCATCGAGGCGCGTCGCGGTGGCCGCGCGGCCAGCCGGAAAAGTCATCGCCTCATTCTAGGGAGAGGTCGCGTGTGAATACCGCACAGAGCGGGAGTGCAGTGCGCACTCCTCATCGTTGCCGCGATTTCCTAAATTGACGCTGCCTGTCGTACTTGAAGACAGCAGCCCGGTCCCCGGGCTCTTCCCCCCTCACCTGCCTCAGGAGTTCCTCATGAATGCCAGATCTTCCTTCCTTCTCCCCGCTGTCGTGGCCTCGCTCGCCGCTGCCTTCGCCAGGCCGGCGCCGGCCGATGAAGCGGACGAACGCCGGTCGCGCGCCGACGTCCGCGCCGAGGTGCTGCAGGCCCGCGCCGCCGGCCATCTCATGCGCGCGGGCGAAGGGTTCTTCGCTCCGCAGCCGGGCCGCGGCACGACGGACCGCGCCGAGGTCAAGGCCGCCGTGCTGCAGGCCCTGGCCCGCGGCGAGCTGATGGCGGCGGGCGACCGGCCGACGGCCGTGGCGATGCCGATCTCGACGCGGGTGCGCGCCGAAGTGAAGGACGAGGTGAAGCAGGCGCAGGCCGCCGGCGAGCTCGTCCCCGCCGGCGAGCGGATCGCCGCGTTCGAGCCGGCCAGCCACCCGGCGCGCGCGTATCGCGACCGCGGCCACATGTCCGCGTCGGCGCGCCGCTGAACCGGGGCGGCGCCGAGCCCGCGCGCCCGCCGGCCGCTCCCGCGAGCGCCGGCGGTGTGCCCGCATGCGGGCGATCGCCGACAATCGCCGCATGGCCGGCTCCCACCCGCAAGCGGCGTCGCCCGCCTTCTCGAACGCCGATTTCCGCGCCGCGCTTGCCACCTTCGCGACCGGCGTCACCATCGTCACCTCGCGCGATCCAGCCGGGCTGCCCGTCGGCATCACCGCCAACTCCTTCGCCTCCGTGTCGCTCGTGCCGCCGCTGGTGCTGTGGAGCCTGGCCCGCGGCGCCGGCTCGATGCCGGCCTTCGAGCAGGGCTCGCACTACGCCATCAACATCCTGGCGTCCGACCAGCACCGGCTCGCCGAGCGATTCGCGACCAAGGCGATCGACCGCTTCGCGGGCATTCCCTTCCGAGAAGGCCGAGGCGGCGCGCCGCTGCTCGAAGGCGCGGCGGCGGTGCTCGAGTGCTTCAACCGCAGCCGCTACGAGGAAGGCGACCACGTCATCTTCGTCGGCGAGGTCGAGCACTGCGAGCGCCGCGAGGGCGCGCAGCCGCTCATCTTCCACGGCGGCCGCTACTTCACCGAACTGCCGCTCTGACCCCGCGGCGGGGCCAGCCGCCCGAGATAGGCGCGCACCGGCTCGTCCTCGATGGCCGCGGCGAAGGAATCGGCGAACGTCAGCCGACCGCCCTTGACGAAGATGAAGCGCTCGCAGCTCTCGCGCAGGATGTCGAGGTGCACCGGCTCGTTCGGGTGCAGGCAGAGGAAGACGAGGCGATCGCGCGCGCGCAGCTGCCGGAAGAAGTCGAGCATGAAGCCGATGTAGCCGTCCTGGGTGTTGAACTGCGGCTCGTCGAAGAGGTGCACGAGCGGCGAGTCGCTGGCCGCGCGCGCCATCCACGCCTCGGGACGGGTGCGGCGGAACGAGCGCACCTGGTAGGACTGGTGGTAGTGGATGGCGACGCGGTCGCGCTGGCCGTAGCGCACCGCGTGGATGTCCTGGCCCGCGACGAGGACGCGGCCGGCGCTCGGTGCGTTGCTGCCGGTGATCAGCTCGAACAGCGTCGTCTTGCCCGAGCCGTTCGGGCCCATGACGCCGACGACGCCCGGGCCGTCGATGCGGAAATCGGCTTCGAGGGAGAAGGTCACTTCGCGCCGCAGCCACCCGCGCGCGTACCGTTTGGCGAGGCGGTCGACGTGGAGCAGCGGCGCGGCCATGGTCAGGCGCCGAGCAGCTCGACGCGCCGCGAGGCATCGTCGCGCAGCGCAGCGGCCGCGCCGCGGTGGACGACCCGGCCGCGGTCGAGCACGTAGACGGTGTCGGCGGCCGCGAGCGCGCTCTGCACGTTCTGCTCGACCAGGAGGACGGCGATGCCTTCGTCCTTCAGGCGTGCGATCGTCTTCATCACGTCCTGGACGACCTTCGGCGCCAGGCCCTGGCTCGGCTCGTCGAAGAGGACGAGTCCCGGCGAGCCGAGCAGGGCGCGCGAGATGGCGACCATCTGCATCTCGCCGCCCGACAGGTTCTCGCACTCGCGGTGCAGCAGGTACTCGAGGGCGCTGAAGATCTCGAAGCACTCCTTCTCGCGCCAGGCGCGAAAGCGCGTCTTCTTGCGCGCGATCGACAGGTTGCGGGCGACGGTCAGCGTCGGGAAGATGCGCCGGTCGTCCGGCACCCAGCCGACGCCGGCGCGGGCGATCTCGTGCGTCGGCGCCTGCGTCACGTCGCGGCCGTCGAAGCGGACCGTGCCGCGCCGCGCCGGCGTCAGGCCGAGCACCGAGCGCAGCAGCGTCGTCTTGCCGGCGCCGTTCGGGCCGAGCAGGGCGACCACCTCGCCGCCGGCGACCTCGAGCGAGACGTCGAACAGCACCTGGGTGTCGCCGTAGAAGGTCTCGATCCGCTCCAGCGCCAGCATCAAGCCGCCCCCAGGCTCGAGCGCCGCACCCACGGGTTCTCGCGCAGCTCGGCCGGCGTGCCGGCGGCGATCACCTGTCCCCAGTGCAGCACCGACACGGTGTCGGCGAGGCGGAACAGGAAGCGCATGTCGTGCTCGATGACGACGATGGTCAGGACGCGCTTCAGCTCGGCGATGAGCTCGGCCAGGCGCGCCGTGCCCTCGCTGCCGAGGCCCGCCGTGGGCTCGTCGAGGAACAGCAGGCGCGGCTCGGCGGCCAGGGCGACGGCGATCTCGAGAGCGCGCCGCTCGCCGTAGGAGAGGCCGCGCGCCTTCGCGTGCTCCTTGCCGGCGAGGCCGACGCGGGCCAGCACCGCCGCCGCCTGCTGCTCGGCGACCGAGTCGCTGCGCAGGTCGCGCCAAGGGCGGAAACCTTGGCGGCGCACGCGCGGCAGGGCGATGACGACGTTGTCGATCGCCGAGTCGTCGTCGAACAGGTTCATGACCTGGAAGGAGCGCGAGATGCCGCGCTCGGCGATGCGCCGCGGCGGCAGGCCGGTGATGTCGGCTCCCGCGAAGCGGACCCTGCCGGCGTCGGGCGCATGGCGTCCGGTCAGCACGTCGAAGCAGGTCGTCTTGCCGGCGCCGTTCGGACCCATGATCCCGGAGAGCCGCCCCTCCTCGAAGGCGAGGCTCAGGTCCTGCAGCACGACCTGGTCGCCGAAGCGCTTGTGCAGGTGCGACGCTTCAAAGAGAGCCATGGGCACCCAGCGTGGCCGACGACGCGGGCATCGCCGCAGCCGCTGCCGTCACCCGTTCGCGGCGGGCGCGGCGCGCCTGCATCGCCGCCTGCCAGATGCCAGCGATGCCCTCCGGCTTCCACAGCACCATGACGACGAAGAGGAGGCCGTACCAGAGCAGCCAGGTCTCGGTGGCGGCGCCGAGCACGTCGCGGGCCAGGATGAAGAAGACGGCGCCGATCGCCGGGCCCCAGAAGCTGACGAGGCCGCCGCCGATGAGCACCATCATGACGACGAAGCCCGACGAGTGCAGGCTCATCACGTTGGGATACGCCGACTGCTGCGCCATCGCGAACATCCCGCCGGCGAGGCCGGCGAAGGCCGAGGCGATCGTGAAGCTCAGCCACTTGTACAGCCACACGTGGTAGCCGACGAAGGCGGCGCGCACCTCGTTCTGCCGGATCGCCGCGAGGACGCGGCCGAACGGCGAGTGCACGAGCCGCCACAGCACGACGAGCGCGACGGCGAAGATGCCGAGGCAGAAGTAGAAGAGCGCCTGGTTCGGACGCAGGCTCACCTCGGCCACGCCGAACGAAGCGACGGGCCGCGCGATGTTCTGCAGGCCGTCCTCCCCGCCCGTGACGCTGTGCCACTTCACGGCCACGAACCAGAACACCTGGCCGAAGGCGATGGTCAGCAGCGCGAAGTAGATGCCGCGCTTGTGCGCGACGCAGGCGCCGACGATCGCTGCGAGCACGATGGTGACGAGGACCGCGCCGCCGAGGTCGAGCCAGAGGTTCGGCGAGACGCGCTGCTGCAGCAGGCCGAAGGCGTAGGCGCCGGTGCCGAAGAAGGCGCCGTGGCCGAACGAGGGCAGCCCGGTGGTGCCGAGCATCAGGTTGTAGCCGAGCGCGAACAGCATCCAGATCATCACCTCGAGCGCGAGGTACTGGTACAGGCCGACGCGCGCCAGCCAGAGCGGCGTGGTCGCGAGGACCAGCAGCAGCACGAGCATGGGCCAGGGCAGGAAGCCGGCGCGCGCCGGGGCGTGGTGCATGGGCGGAAAAGAAGGCTGGACAGGATGAAATGTACGTTCTACTATTTCTGTCATCAAGAACTTTTGTTCTAACGCCTGCAGATCCCCATGACCGCCCGGGCCCGCAACTTCGACGAACTCAAGGACGCGATCACGCGCGCCTACCCGACGCTGTCGCCGCAGCTGCAGCGCATCTCGCGCTTCGCGCTCGAGAAGCCGCACGAGCTGGCGCTGGGCACCGTGGCGACGGTCGCCGACGCCAACGCGGTGCAGCCGTCGTCCCTGATCCGCTTCGCCAACGCCCTCGGCTTCAGCGGCTTCTCGCAGATGCAGCAGCTGTTCCAGAGCCACCTCGTCGAGCGGAGCGCGCCGTACCGCGAGCGCATCGCGCAGATGCGGCGAAGCGACGGCGACGGCGCGGCCGACGGCGGCGTGCTGCACCGCTTCGTCGGCGAGGCCATCGGCGAGCTGCAGCAGCTCGAGGAGCACGTCGACGCGGCCCGGCTCGCCGAGGCCGCCCGCCTGCTCGCCGGCGCGCCGCAGATCCACGTCCTCGCGCAGCGGCGGGCGTTCCCGGTCGCCTGCTATCTCGCCTACGCGCTGAGCCAGCTCGAGCTGCGCGCGCACCTGCTCGACGGCCTCGGCGGCATGCTCGGCGAGTTCACGCAGGTGATCCGCCCCGGCGACGTGCTCCTGGTGGCGAGCTTCCGCAACTACACGCCGGTCGTCATCGAGACAGCGCTGGCCTGCCGCGCCCGCGGCGTGTCGGTGGTCGCGATCACCGACAGCGCCCTCTCGCCGCTGAAGCCGGCCGCCGACATCTGCTTCGAGCTGGGCGACGATTCGAGCAAGCCGTTCCGCTCGCTGGTCGCGCCCCTGTGCCTGGCGCAGGCGCTGGTCGTCAGCACCGGCCAGCAGCTGCCGGCCAAGGGTCCGGCCATGCCGGCGCGGCGATCGCGACGCCCTGCGTCGAGCCAGGCAGCGGGGCCACGCGCGGCAGGCCAGGCGACCGCGGTCAACGGCCGTCGCCAGGGCACCGCACACGCGAACCCGCGGCGTGCTGGCAAGGCCGGGGCGAACGGCCGATGAGCACCGTCGCCGCGCCCATGCGCGCCGATGCGCCCGCCGCCCGCCCCTTCGACGTCGTGTGCATGGGCCGCGCCGCCGTCGACCTGTACGGCGAGCAGATCGGCGGCCGGCTCGAGGACATGCGCTCGTTCGCCAAGTACCTCGGCGGCTCGCCGGCGAACACCGCCGTCGGCGTCGCCCGCCTCGGCCTGCGGCCGGCGATGCTGACGCGCGTCGGCGACGAGCACAACGGCCGCTTCGTGCGCGAGCGCTTGGCCGCCGAAGGCGTCGACGTGAGCCAGGTGCGGACCGATCCGAAGCGCCTCACCGCGCTCGTCTTCCTCGGCATCCGCGACCGCGACACCTTCCCGCTCGTCTTCTACCGCCACGACTGCGCCGACATGGGCCTGGATGCCGGCGACGTCGACTCCTCCTTCATCGCGTCGGCCGGTGCCCTGCTGCTCTCGGGCACGCACTTGTCGCAGCCCGCCACCCTGGACGCCTGCGAGCGGGCGATCGCCGCGGCGCGGGCCGGCGGGACGCGAATCGTGCTCGACATCGACTATCGGCCGGTGCTGTGGGGCCTCACCGCGCCGGGGCTCGGCGAGCAGCGCTACGTCGAGTCGGCGGCGGTGAGCCGGCAGCTGCAGGCGATCGTGCCGTCGTGCGACCTGGTCGTCGGCACCGAGGAAGAGATCCGCATCGCCGGCGGCTCGCCGGACACCCTTGCTGCGCTGCGGCGCCTCCGCGAGCTGACGCGCGCGCCGCTGGTGCTGAAGCGCGGTCCCATGGGCTGCGCGGTGTTCGCCGGTGCGATCCCGGCGTCAGTCGACGAAGGCCTCGCCGGTCCCGGCTTCCCGGTCGAGGTGTTCAACGTGCTCGGGGCCGGCGACGCCTTCATGGCCGGCTTCCTGCGCGGCTGGCTCCGCCACGAGCCCCTCGCCACCTGCTGCGCCTGGGCCAATGCCTGCGGGGCGCTGGTCGTGTCGCGGCACGGCTGCGCGCCGGCGATGCCGAGCTGGGTCGAGCTCCAGCATTTCCTCGCGCACGGCTCGCGGCAGCGGGCCCTGCGCCACGACGCCGAGCTAGAGCACCTGCACCGTGCCAGCACGCGGCTGCGCGAGCATCCGGCGCTCGCCGTCCTCGCCTTCGATCATCGGGTGCAGCTGGAGGACATCGCGCGCGACGCCGGGGCCTCCGCCGGCGACGCGGACACCGGCGCCCGCATCGCCCGCTTCAAGGGCCTGCTCGCACAAGGCGCCCGGCTCGGCGCGGCGGCGCTGCCACCCGGGCTCGGCGCCGGCATCATCGTCGACGACCGCTACGGCGGCGACGTGCTGCCGGTGCACACCGGAAGCGGATGCTGGGTCGCGCGCCCCGTCGAGCTGCCCGGCTCGCGCCCGCTCGCCTTCGAGGCCGGTCCCGGCCTGGCACTGACGCTGCGCGAGTGGCCCTCCGAGCACGTCGCCAAGTGCCTGGTCAGCCACCACCCCGACGATCCGGCGCCGCTGCGCGAGGCGCAGATGGCGCAGCTGCGGGCGCTCCAGGAGGCCTGCATCGGCACCGATCGCGAGCTCCTGATCGAGGTCATCCCGCCGCGCGAGTCGCCGATGGCGGCCGACACGATGGCGCGGGCGCTGGCCCACATCTACGACGCCGGCGTGCGGCCCGACTGGTGGAAGCTGCCGCCGCCGACCGAGCAGCGCGCCTGGCGGCTGCTCGTCGACTGCATCGACACGCACGACCCGTACTGCCGCGGCATCCTGCTGCTCGGCATGGAGGCGAGCGAGGCGGCGCTTGCCGCCGGCTTCGCGCTGGCGGCGCCGCACGCGCGCTGCAAGGGCTTCGCCGTCGGCCGCTCGATCTTCGCCGAGGCCGCCGCTGCCTGGTTCGCCGGGCGCATGGCCGACCACGAGGTGATCGCCAGCGTCGCCGATCGCTATGCGCGGCTCATCCGCCTGTGGCAGCGCGCCCGCGACACGGCCCGGGCCGACCGCAACGAACCTCTGGAGAACACCGCATGAACGCGAGGATCGGCTTCATCGGCATCGGCATGATGGGCCACGGCATGGCGAAGAACCTGCTGGCCAAGGGCTTCCCCCTGACCTTCAAGGCCAACCGCAACCGCGAGCGGCTGGGCGACCTGCTGCAGGCCGGCGCGACGGAAGCCGCCAGCGGCGCCGAGGTCGCCCGGCAAAGCGACATCGTCTTCATCTGCGTCTCGAGCTCGCCGCAGATCGAGGCCATCGTCTGGGGCGCCGAAGGCCTGGCGCAGGCGGCGCGGTCCGGGCTGGTCGTCGTCGACACGTCGACGGCCGAGCCCTCGTCGACCGAGCGCATCCGTGCCGACCTGGCGAGCCGCGGCACGCGCTACATCGACGCGCCGCTGGCGCGCACGCCCAAGGAGGCGGAGGAAGGGCGCCTCAACACCATGGTCGGCGCCGACCCGGCCGACTTCGAGATGCTCAAGCCGGTGCTCCAGGCCTTCTGCGAGAACGTCTTCCACGTCGGCCCGCCGGGCACCGGCCATGTGCTGAAGCTCATCAACAACATGCTGGCGATGACCGCTGCGGCGTCGATCGCCGAGGCCGCCGCCGTGGCGGCCAAGAGCGGGCTGCCGCTGGCCAAGCTGTTCGAGGTGGTGAGCGCCGGCGGCGTCAACTCCGGCATCTTCCAGATGATGTTCGGCAAGATGCTGCAGGGCGACCTCGGCGGCCTCAAGTTCGCCATCGCCAACGCGCAGAAGGACCTGCGCTACTACACCCACCTCGCCGAATCGCTGCCGGTGCCGAGCTTCGTCGCCGAGGCGGCGCACCAGAGCTTCGTGCAGGCCGCGAACCTCGGCTACGGCGAGCGCTTCATCGCCTCGCTGTTCGAGGCCCAGGAGCTGACGGCGAAGGTCAGGATCATCCCGCGCCCCGGCTGAGACGCCGGCACGGCCATCGACGGCGCCTCGAAGCGCCGCGTCATTTCAACGAACGGAGACGACCATGAGCAGCGATTCACAAGGCAAGGACAGCAACGCGCGCAATGCCGCGCGGCGCAAGCTTCTCAAGACCTCGGCGCTCGCCGTCGCCGGCGCCGGGCTGTACGGCGTCGCACCGTTCTACGGCCCGTGGAAGACCAACCGGGCGTGGGCGCAGAGCGGGCAGAAGAAGCCGCTCGTGATCGGCCTGACGATGGACGCGAGCGGCCAGTACGCCGCCTCGGGCGCCGACGAGCGCCTCGGCGCGATGATGGCGATCAAGGAATTCAACGCCAGGGGCGGCGTCCTCGGCCGGACGATCGAGGCGATCCACATGGACACCGAGACGACGCCGGCCACGGGCACGCGCATCGCCGAGCGGATGATCACCCGCAACGAGGCGGCGTTCCTGATCGGCGCCGTGCACTCGGGCGTCGCCAACGCCATCTCGCAGGTGGCGCAGAAGTACGGCTGCGTGTACCTCAACACCAATTCCAGCTCGCCGACGGAAGCCGGCAAGGACTGCCACCGCGTCAAGTTCGTCTGGGACGGCAACGGCAGCAACTTCTCGCACGCGATCGTCAAGAACGCGATGCGGGTGAACGGCAAGAACTGGCTGCTGCTCACCAACGACTACGTCTGGGGCCACACGACCTCGAAGTCGACGCGGGCGATCATCGAGGCCAACGGCGGCAAGGTCGTGGACGAGCTGCTGGTGCCGCAGAACACGCGCGACTTCGCCAGCTACCTGCTCAAGATCCAGCAGATCAAGCCCGACGTCGTGGCGACGGCCGTCGGCGGCGACGACATCAAGTCGCTGCGCCAGCAGGTCGTGCAGTCGAAGATGAACATGAAGCCGGCCTGGATCAACAACCAGCAGGACTGGCCCGACGTCTACGGCCTCGGCCCGGACGCGATCTTCGGCGTGTTCGGCACCAACTGGTACTGGCGCCTCGACCTGCCGGGCGTCAAGGAGTTCGTCGCCGCCTACCAGAAGCAGTACCCCGGCATCGCCATCAAGACGCCCGGCAACGTCTACTACAACGGCTACATGGCGACGCGCGAGCTGCTGAAGGCGGTGGAGCGCGCCGGCACGACCAACAACCTGAAGGTGATCCAGGAGCTCGAGAACCTGAAGGTCAGCGCCCGCGACCGGATGCAGCACCACGACGCCTACATGAACCCGGCCACGCACCAGATGCAGCAGACGATCTACATGGCCGCCTACAACGACCAGCCGGCCGAAAAGGACGACATCTACCGCATCCTGGCGCAGGTGGCGCCGCAGGACGTCGAGGACAAGGACGCGCCCGCCGCCTGCAAGCTCGAGACGATGGCCGCGACGCCGAGCTACGAGCAGTAGGCGTCCCGCATGGCCGCCTTGCAACAGCTCCTGCCGCACCTCGTCAACGGGGTGTCGCTGGGGCTGCTGTTCGCGCTCATCGCCCTCGGCTTCATGCTGATCGTCGGCGTCATGGAGACGATCAACCTCGCGCACGGATCGCTGTTCGCGCTCGGCATGTACTTCGCGATCTTCGCGATCACGCCGCAGCTCGGCTGGTTCCCCGAGCTGCAGGCGGCGTACATGGCGCTCCCGCTCGGCACGCGCTACGCGCTGGCGCTGCTGCTGGCGCCCATCCTCGTCGGCATCTTCGGCATGGGCCTCGAGCTCTGCATGCGCCGGACCTACGGCCGCGACCCGCTGTACGGGCTGCTCCTGACCTTCGGCGCGGCCCTGGTCATCGAGGAGCTGATCCGGGTCGTGTGGGGCTCGACCGAGCGGCAGCTGCCGGTGCCGGAGGCGCTCTCGGGCGCGATCATGGTCGGCGACCTCCTCTACTCCCGCTACCGCTTCTTCGCCGCCGGCTTCGCCATCCTGATGATCGGCCTGCTCTGGTTCTTCCTCGAGAAGACGCCGTACGGCTCGATCGTCAAGGCCGGCGCGCACGACAGCGAGATGGTGCGCGCCCTCGGCATCAACCTGTCGCGCCTGCGCCTGCTCGTCTTCGCCCTCGGCGTCGGCCTGGCCGCGATCGCCGGCGTCGTCATGGCGCCGATCTGGGGCGTGCGGCCGCAGGTCGGCGTCGACGCCGTCGTGCCCGCCTTCCTCATCATCGTCCTCGGCGGTGTCGGCAGCCTCTCGGGCGCGGTCGCGGCCGGGCTGCTGGTGGGGCTGGCGGTCGGGCTCACGGGCGCCTACGCTTCCGAGTGGTCGCTGCTCTCGATGTACCTGCTCTTCATCGCCGTCGTCACCATCCGCTCGCGCGGCCTGTTCGGCCGCAAGAGCGTTCTCGACACCTAGCCACTCATGCAACGAGCTCTCGAAGGAAAGGTGGCGGTCGTCACCGGCGCCGGCGGCACGATGGGCGGCGCCGTGGTGCAGGTGCTGGTGGAGGACGGCTCCCGCGTGGCGATGGTCGACATCGCTGCCGCGTCGATGGCGGCCCTGGAGCGCGAGCACGGCAGCGCGGTGTGCGCGGTGCCGTGCGACATCGCCGACCCGGCAGCCGTGACGGCGGCGCACGGGCGCGTGGTGGCCGCGCTCGGCGCCGTCGACATCCTCGTCAACAACGCCGGCATCCTCTCCAACAACAAGATCGAGGCCACCGACGTGGCGGAGTGGCGCCGCGTGCTGGGCGCCAACCTCGACGGCGCGCTGTTCTGGGCCAAGGCGGTCGTGCCGGCGATGAAGTCGCGCCGCTGGGGACGCATCGTCAACACCGGCTCGCTGGCGGCGAAGACCGGCGGCCTGACGGCGGGCACGGCCTACTCGGTGTCCAAGGGCGCCCTGTCGGCGCTCACGTTCTCGCTCGCCCGCGAGCTGGCCGCGCACGGCGTGACGGCCAATGCCATCGCGCCCGCCTACGTGCGCACGCCGATGGTCACCGAGCAGCTGACCGAGGCACAGCGGCAGGCGCTGATCGCCCAGATCCCGGTCGGCCGCTTCTGCGAGCCGGAGGAGTTCGCGCACGCCGTGCGCTTCCTCGCCTCGCCGCTCTCGGGCTTCATCACCGGCGAGATCCTCGATCTCAACGGCGGCCTGCTGATGGACTGAGCCGAGGCCTTCCGGATGAACCAAGCCGCTGCCGTCGCACCCGACTACGCCACCCTCCTCGCCGGCCGGTCCAGCCTCGAGGGCCGCATCGCCTTCGTGCCGGGCGGCTACGGCGGCATCGGCGAGGCCATCGCCTGGGGCCTGTGCATGGCCGGCGCGCGCGTCGGCATCGCCGGCCGCGACGCGCGCAAGGCCGAGGCCCTCGCCGGCTCGCTGACGGCAACCGGCCACGACGCCTTCGGCATCGCGATGGACGCGCACTCGACCGATTCGCTGCGCTCCGCCGTCGACGCCGTCGCCGATCGATGCGGCGCGCTCGACATCCTCGTCAACTGCATCGGCATCCAGCGCGAGGAGCGGCTCGCCGACGTCACGGAAGAGGCCTTCGACGAGGTCGTGCAGGTGAACCTCAAGGCGGCGATGTTCCTCGGCCAGGCGGCAGCGGCGCATCAGGTCGCGGCGACGCGGGCCGGTCGCCGGCCCGGCCGGCAGGTGCACGTGCTGTCCGTGCGCGCCCTCCTCGGCCTGCGCGATCGCGGCTACTCCGCCTACTGCGCGACCAAGGGCGCGCTCGTCATGCTCATCAGGCAGCACGCGGTCGAGCTGTCGGCGCACGGGATCACCGTCAACGGCGTGGCGCCGACGGTCGTCCGCGGCGAGATGGGCCGGCACTGGCTCGCGAACCCCGCGACGCGCGAGCACATCCTGGCGCGCATCCCGCTCGGCCGCGTCGCCGAGCCCGAGGACGTCGTCGGCGCAACGCTGTTCTTCTGCAGCCCGGCGGCGTCGTTCGTGACCGGCCAGGTGCTCTACGTCGACGGCGGCCTCACCGCCACGCAGTAACCTCCCACCCACGACAAGCAAGGAGACATCATGGACAAGCGTCAGCTCATCCGGGCACTCGCCGGCGGCCTCGTCGCCGCCGCCGCGACCCTCGCCGCGCCCGCGGCATCGGCCCAGTCGAAGGTCGTCTGGAAGGCCTCCGACGTGCACCCGCTCGGCTACCCGACCGTCGAGGCGATCCAGCGCATGGGCAAGAAGCTCGAGGCGCAGACCAACGGCCGCATCTCGATCCAGATGTACCCGTCGATGCAGCTCGGCGGCGAGAAGGAGATGATCGAGCAGGCCCAGGTCGGGGCGCTGCAGATCGCGCGCATCTCCGTCGGCGCCATGGGCCCGGTGGTCGACGACCTGAACGTCTTCAACCTGCCGTTCATCTTCCGCGACGAGAACCACATGCGGAAGGTGATCGACGGCCCGATCGGCGCCGAGCTGCTCGAGAAGATCAACTCCAACCCGGCCTCGCGCATCGTCGCCCTCGGCTGGATGGACGCCGGCGTGCGCAACGTCTACGGCAAGAAGGCGGCGGCGACGCCGGCCGACCTGAAGGGCCAGAAGATCCGCATGATGGGCAACCCCATCTTCGTCGAGACCATGAACGCGATGGGAGGCAGCGGCGTGGCGATGGGCTTCAACGAGCTGTACAGCGCGCTCGAGACCGGCGTCGTCGACGGCGCCGAGAACAACCCGCCGACGCTGCTGGCGCAGAACCACTACCAGGTGAGCAAGGTCTACAGCCTGACCGGCCACCTCATCATCCCGGAGATCTTCATCTTCTCGAAGCGGACCTGGGACGGCCTGTCCGCCGAGGACCAGGCGCTGCTGAAGAAGCTGTCGCGCGAGGCGCAGCTCGAGCAGCGCCAGCTCTGGGACGAGAAGACCAAGACCGCCGAGGGCGAGCTCAAGGCCAAGGGCGTCACCTTCGTCGTCGCCGACAAGGCAGCGTTCTACAAGGCGACGCAGCCGATCCGCGACAAGTACGGCGTCAAGTACGCGGCCCTGCTGAAGCGCATCCAGGACACGCAGTAAGCGCATGCGAGCCGCCTACGCATCGGCGATGGAGCGGCTCTACCTGACCTGCATCGTCGTCTCGGCCGCGGCGCTGGTCGCGATCACGCTGGCGATTCCCTACGGCGTGTTCATGCGCTACGCGATGAACTCGGCGGCGAGCTGGCCGGAGCCCTTCGCGGTGCTGGCGATGGTGCTCTTCACCTTCCTCGGCGGCGCCGCCGCGTACCGGGCCAACGTGCACATCGCCGTGCAGATGCTCACCGACGCGGTCGCGCCGCCGGTGCGCGGCGTGCTCCTCAAGCTTGCCGACCTGGCGATGGTCGCCACGGCGCTCTTCATGCTCGTCCACGGCACGCAGCTCGTGCGCGCGACCATGAACCAGACGATCGCCGAATTCCCGATGCTGGCGGTCGGCATCACCTACCTGCCGATCCCGCTCGCCGGGCTGTTCACGCTGCTCTTCATCGTCGAGCGGCTGTGGCTCGGCTCGCCGCCGCCGAGCTCGGTGATGTACCGCGACCAGCCGCTGGCGGAATGATCGCGTCCCGCTGCCGATGATCGAAGTCCTGGTCCTGCTCGGCGCCTTCCTGGTGCTCTGCATGATCGGCATGCCGGTCGCGTACACGCTCGGCCTGGCGGCGATCATCGGCTCGCTCTGGATCGACGTGCCGCTCGAGGCGGTGATGATCCAGATCTCGAGCGGCGTCAACAGCTTCTCCCTGCTGGCGATCCCCTTCTTCGTCCTCGCCGGCGCGATCATGGCCGAGGGCGGCATGGCGGTCCGCCTCGTCAACCTGGCGCGCGTCTTCGTCGGCGCGATCCGCGGCGGCCTGGCCCTGGTCAACGTGATGGCGTCGACTTTCTTCAGCGGCGTCTCCGGCTCGTCGGTCGCCGACACGGCGTCGATCGGCTCGGTGCTGATCCCGCAGATGGTCAAGCAGGGCTATCCGCGCGTCTTCGCCACCAACGTCACGATCTGCGGCTCGGTCCAGGCGGTGCTGATCCCGCCGTCGCACAACGCCGTCCTCTATTCACTGGCCGCCGGCGGCACGATCTCGGTGGCCCAGCTGTTCCTCGCCGGCGTGCTGCCCGGGCTGCTCTTCGGCGCCTGCGTGATGGGCCTCTGCCTGCTGCTCTCGTACCGCCGCGGCTATCCGAAAGGCGAGCGGGTGACGCTGCGCCAAGCCGGGCGGATCGTCGTCGACGCGCTGTGGGGGCTGGTCACCGTCGTCATCATCCTCGGCGGCATCCTGACGGGCGTCTTCACGCCGACCGAGTCGGCGGCGGTGGCGTGCCTCTACGCCTTCATCGTCACCATGTTCGTCTACCGCGACTACCGCTGGGCCGAGCTGCCGATGCTGCTGCACCGGGTCACCAAGATGGTGGCGATGGTGATGATGCTGATCGGCTTCTCGGCGGCCTTCGGCTACATGATGGCGCTGATGCAGGTGCCGGCGAAGGCGACGCAGTTCTTCGTTGCCGTCGCCAGCAACAAGTACGAGCTGCTGCTCATGATCAACGTGCTGCTGATCCTGCTCGGCACCTTCATGGACATGGCGCCGATGATCCTCATCTGCACGCCGATCCTGCTGCCGGTGATCGTCAAGTTCGGCGTCGACCCGGTCCACTTCGGGATGATCCTGCTCGTCAATTCCGGCATCGGCCTGATCACGCCGCCGGTGGGGCCGACGCTCTTCGTCGGCTGCGCCATCGGCAAGGTGACGATCGAGCAGGTCTCGCGCGAGCTGTGGCCTTTCTACGCCGCGATGTGCGGGGCGCTCCTGCTCGTCACGTACCTGCCGGGCCTGTCGCTCTGGCTGCCGCACCTGCTGGCGCGCTAGACGCCTCGGCGCGCCGGCGCGCGAAGTCGCTGAACCAGGCCACGCTCTCGGCGTTGGTCATGGCGTCGATCTTGAACACCTGGTCGGCCGGCGTGCCGAGCAGCAGCTTCTTGACCGGGAGCTCCATCTTCTTGCCCGACAGCGTGCGCGGGATCGACGCCACCTGGAACACGTCGTTCGGCACGTGGCGGGCCGACAGCGCCGACTTGATCGTGTCCTTGAGCCGCTTCGTCAGCGCGTCGTCGAGCACCTGGCCTTCGCGCAGGACGACGAACAGCGGCATGTAGCTCTCCTTGCCGAGGTACTCGAGATCGACGACGAGGCTGTCGACGACCTCCGGCAGCGCCTCGATGGCCCGGTACAGCTCCGAGGTGCCCATGCGGATGCCGTGCCGGTTGATCGTCGCGTCGCTGCGCCCGTAGATGACGGCGCCGCCGCGCGGCGTGATGCGCAGCCAGTCGCCGTGGCGCCAGACATGGGGGTAGGTGTCGAAGTAGCTCTCGTGGTAGCGGCGGCCGTCCGCGTCGCCCCAGAAGTAGAGCGGCATCGACGGCATCGGCTTGACGCAGACGAGCTCGCCGACCTCGTCGATCAGCGAGCGCACGCGGCCCTTGGCATCGGGCTCGGACCAGGCCTCGATCTGCGAGCCGAGGCAGCGGCACTGCATCTCGCCCTCAATGACTGGCAGGGTGCGCAGGCCGCCGATGAAGCCGCCGGCGACGTCGGTGCCGCCCGACACCGACGTCAGCCAGATGTCGGCGCCGTCGGTCTTCGGCAGCTTGCCGCGGATCCAGCGGTACGACTCGCTCGAGAGCGGCGATCCGGTGGAGCCGACGGCGCGTAGACGTCGCAGGTCGCCGGCTGCCGTCGGCTCGATGCCGGCCTTCTCGCAGCTGGCGAAGAAGGCGGCGCCGGCGCCGAAGAAGGTCACGCCGGTCTCGGCCACGAAGCGCCAGAGCGTCGTCCAGTCGACGACGCGGTCGGCGCCCGGCAGCGAGCTGCGCGGGCCCGCCGGGCTGCCGTCGTAGATGCAGACCGTCGTGCCGCCGAGCAGGGCCGACATCTGCGAGTTCCACATGATCCAGCCGGTCGAGCTGTACCAGTGGTAGCGATCGCCACCGCTCGCGCTCGGGCCGCAGTCGTTATGCAGGGTGCCGAACTTCAGCGCCTCGACCATCACGCCGCCGTGGCCGTGCACGATCGGCTTCGGCAAGCCGGTCGTGCCGCTCGAGTAGACGATCCAGAGCGGGTGATCGAACGGCACCGCCTTCGCCGCGAAAGGCACGTCGTTGGCGACGAGGCGGTCGAAGTCGTGCGCCCGTCGCTGCGCGTCGGCGAGCGCCTGCACGTCGGCAGCGGCGACGTCATCCTCGTGGGCGTCGGCATCGCCGCCGTCGGCCGCGCGACCGGCGAGGGCATGGCCGCCGTCGACGCGTCCCAGCGATCGCCAGAGCACGACCTGGCGAACGCTCGGCAGCGACTCGAGCAGCTCGCGCAGCACGACGCGCCGGTCGTGCGTGACGCCGCCGTAGGTCGTGCCGTCGCAGGCGATCAGCACCTTGGGCTCGATCTGACGGAAGCGGTCGAGCACGGCCAGCGGGCCCATGTCGGCCGAGCACACCGACCAGACTGCGCCCAGGCTGACGCAGGCCATGAAGGCGACCGCCGCCTGCGGCACGTTGGGCAGCACGGCGCAGACGCGATCGCCCGGCTGCACGCCCATGCCCTCCAGGGCGCGGGCCAGCGACGCCACCTGCCGGCGCAGCTCGGGCCAGGCGATCTCCTGCGCCGTGCCGCGCGCCTGCATCGCCTCGTCGCGGAAGACGATCGCCGGGTGCCCGGCGGCGTGGGCGCGATCGGCCTGGCCGAAGACGTGCCCGGCGTAGTTGAGCTCGGCGCCGGGGAACCAGCGCGCGCCCGGCATGACCTCGTCGACGAGCACCGTCGAGTGCGGCGTCGGCGAGCGGAACTCGAAGAACTCCCAGACCGACTGCCAGAAGGTGCGCAGGTCGGCGCACGACCAGCGCCACAAGCGGTCGTAGCCCTCGTTCGTGGTCGCGTCGAAGTCGAGGCCGCGCGTCTCGCGCAGGAAGCGCGTGTAGCGCAGGATGTGGGGCTCGGGCAGGGGCATGGTCAGGCGGTCATGCGCGTCCGCATCTGCGGGTCGACCTCGACGTAGTGCCACATCTGGTTGCGGAACAGCGGCCTGCGGAAGCCGGTGATCCACGGATGGGTCAGGTCGGTGCCGATGCGGTGCGCGTGGATGCGGTACGGCATGTAGGCGACGACCAGCTTGCTCGCCTCCAGGAACAGGGCGGCGCGCTCGGGGCCGTCGGGCAGGTCGAGCATGCGCTCGTAGATCGCGTCGAACGCCGGCAGCTTGAACTTGGCGTAGTTGGCCTGGCCGATCGAGCGCCCGTACATGGGCTCGAGCGCGCCCTGCGCGTCCGGCGTCGACGAGGTCGAGCCGAGGCTCCACATCTGCAGCTTGCCGGCCCGCGCCGCGCGCAGGTTCTCCGGCCACTGCGCGGTCCTGAAGCGGATGCGCAGGCCGACCGCCCGCAGGCTCTTCTGCCAGTTCTCGTCGAACTGCCGCTCGATCGCCGACGACTGCGTCGCCATCTCCAGCACCAGCGGCGCGCCGTCGGGCCGCTCGCGCCAGCCGTCGCCGTCGCGATCGACGTAGCCGTAGAGATCGAGCAGCGCCTTGGCGCGGGCCGGATCGTAGGCACTGTTCTCGGTGCGGAACGCCGGGTCGTAGCCGAAGCAGCCGGGCGGCATCGGCGCCTGTGCCGGAATCGCCTGGCCGTGCCGGACGATGCGGATCTCGGCGTCGATGTCGTACGCGAGGTTCATGGCCCGGCGCAGCGCCACCTTGTCGGCGCTGTAGCCGCCGACCACCGGGTCTTCCATGTTGAACCATGACATCGTGTAGTCCGGGCTCACGAACTTGCGCGCCCGGATGCCGCGGCGGGCAAGGTTGGGCGCCAGCTTGCCGGCCGGCGCCGCGAAGTCGACGAACTCGAGGGGCACCGCCATCAGGTCGGCCTGGCCGTTGAGGAAGGTCAGCCAGCGCGGCTGGCCTTCCTCGATCACCGAGATCTCCACCCCGTCGTTGAACGGCAGGCGGCGGCCCCTGAAGCGCTGCAGCCAGGCCTGCCCCTCCGCGTCGTCCAGGGCCGGCTCGGCCGAATACGGCACCTCGCGAAAGCCCGGGTTCTTCTCCAGCACGATCAGCGAGCTGCGCCGCCACTGCTTGAGGCGGTACGGGCCGGTGCCGACCGGGTGGGCCATGATGTCGGCGCCGTAGGCCTCGACGACCTCCCGGGCGACCGCACCGTAGACGGACGACGCCGCCAATGTCGTCGCAAAGCGCGGCCGGCCGGCCGCCAGCTTGAACTGCAGCGTGTAGCGGTCGAGGGCGCGCAGCCCTTCGACCTCGCTGTCGTAGTCCATCGGCCGCTTGTCGCGAAGCGCGCGCGCGCGCAGCTCCTCCAGGCCGAGGATGCCGTCCTGCTGCAGCGACGAGTAGACCGGGCTCTTGGTCGCCGGGTCGTAGACGCGCTTGTACGAGTACACGTAGTCGGCGGCGACGAGCTCGCGCCGGCGGCCCTTGAAGGCCGGGTCGTCCGCGAAGAAGATGCCCGGCCGGACGCGGAGGGTCCAGGTGCGAAAGTCCGCCGAGCTCTCCGGCAGCGCTGCGGCGGTGAGCGGCACGAGCTTCACGGGGAAGGCCAGCGGGTCGTAGCCGAGCAGGGCCTCGAAGATGTGCGGCGTGACGGTGCGCGAATAGATGTCGCTGATCTGCGCCGGGTCGAAACCGGTCTCGGCTGTCGGGAAAACGACGCGCAGGATCTGCGAGTCGGCGGCCGACGCCGGCCCGGTGGCACGCGCCGGGACGAGGGTCGCGCCGAGCGCGGCAGCGAGCCAGCGCCGGCGATCGAGCCAGGTCGTCATGCCGGTTCGGCCAGCGTCGGCGGGCTCAGGCGGCCGATGCCGCGCCGCGGTCGATGTCGACGTAGTGCCACCACTCCTGCCAGAACAGCGTGCGCTTGTACCCGACCAGCCACGGGTAGCTCATGTCGGTCAGGATGCGATGGACGCGGTACTTGTAGGGCATGTAGGCGACCGCCAGCCGGCTGGCGCGATCGAAGAGGGCGGCGCGCTCCGGGCCATCGGCCAGCGACTGCAGCTTCTCGTAGATCTCGTCGAAGGGCGGGTGCCGGAAGCGGGCCATGTTCTGGCCGCCGATCTGTCGGCTGTCGAAGCGGGCCAGGGCACCGAGCGAATCCGGCGCGGCGGCGCTGCTGCCCAGCGACCACGCGGTGAGGTTGCCCGCCCGCGCCGCCTTCAGGTTCTCCGCCCATTGCCCGATCTGGAAGTCGACGCGAACGCCGACGGCGTGCAGGTTCTTCTGCAGCAGCTCGTCGATCTCGCGGCTTCGCTGCTCCGGCTGGGCCCGCACCTTCAGCACCAGCGGCTCGCCGTTCGGCTGCTCGCGCCAGCCATCGCCGTTCCGGTCGACGTAGCCGTAGAGGTCGAGCAAGGCCTGCGCCCGCGCCGGGTCGAACTCGCCGAACTCGCTGCGCCATTGCGGCCGGTACGCGGAGGTCCCGGGCATCAGCGGCGACTGCGCCAGGATCGCCTGGTTCTTGCGCAGGAGCCGGATCTCGCGCGGCGTGTCCATGGCCAGGCAGATGCCCCGGCGCAAGGCGACCCGCTCCGGCGTGTAGCCGCCGAACACCGGGTCCTCCATGTTGAAGAAGAAGAAGGTGGCGCCGGGCTCGATGGCCTGGTAGCCCCGGACACCGCGCTTCGCCAGGTTCGGCGCGACCTTGCCGCCCGGCATGGCGCTGTTGATGAAGCTGGCGCTGACCTTCTCGATGAAATCCGCCTCGCCGTTGACGAAGGACAGCCATCTCGGCTGGTCCTCGTTGACGATCGACACCTCGACGCGGTCGATCATCGGCAGCCGGCGCCCCTTGAAGCGCTTGAGGAGCGCCTGCCCCTCGGCATCGTCGGCGGCCGGCTCGGCCTCGTACAGCATTTCGCGGAAGTCGGGGTTGCGCTCGAAGGCGATGAACGAGCTGCGCCGCCACTGCACCAGCTTGAAAGGCCCGGTGCCGACCGGGTGCGCGTCGATCTGGTCGCCGTAGGACTCGACGACCTCGCGCGCGACGGCGCCGAACAGGTCGCTGGCGGCAAGGGTCTCGATGAATCGGGGCCGCGCCTCCTCGAGCCTGATCTGCAGCGTGTAGCGGTCGATCGCCCGCAGACCCTCGATCTGGCGGTCGTAGTCGTACGGCTTCTTGGCGTCGACCGCGGCCTGCCGGCTCGCCACCAGGCCGAGCAGCTTCTCGTTCTCGAGCGCGCCCCAGGCCGGGCTCTTGTTGGCCGGGTCGGCGAAGCGCCTGAAGGCATAGACGTAGTCCTGCGCGACCAGCTCGCGGCGCCGGCCCTTGAAGGCCGGATCGGCGGCGAAATGGATGCCGCGCTTGAGGCGAATGGTCCAGGTGCGGAAGTCGGCCGAATGCTCGGGCAGCGCCTCGGCGGTGAGCGGGATGATCTTCACCGGCCGCGCCAGGTGGTCGTAGCCGTAGAGCGCCTCGAAGATGTGCGGCGTCAGGGTGCGCGAGTAGAGGTCGTTGATCTTCACCGGGTCGAGGCTGGTCTCGGCCGTCGGAAAGGCGTAGCGCAGCACCTTCAGCCCGTTGCCCGGCCTGCCCTCCACGCCGTCCTGCGGCGCGGCCAGCGCCGGCAGGCCGCTCGGCAGGGCCAGCGACGCGGCGGCGGCGGCGAGGCGGCGGCTGGCCTGGCGCCGGTCACGTCGGAAGGGGCGCGGAGGACTCATGCTCTTCATTTTGAACGGCGCTCCCTTTCCGCCATGTCGACGTCGACGAATTTCCAGAACTCGCGCAGGAAGACGTTGCGGTGATAGCCGATGACCCAGGGCTGGGCCAGGTCGGTCCAGATGCGGTGCGCGTGGACCTTGTACGGCATGTAGGTGACCATGATCTCCTTGGCCCGACGCATGACGGCGAGCCGCTCCGGGCCGTCGGGCAGCCGCTTCTGCAGCTCGTAGAGGCGGTTGTACTCGGGCAGGTCGAAGCGCGCATGGTTCGCCTGGCCCTTGCTGGGCCCGTAGCCGAGGACGAGGAACTCGGCGCCGTCAGGGGCGCTCGCGCTCCAGCCCACCCCCCACATCATCAGCTTGCCGGCCCGCGATGCCTTCAGGTTCTCCGGCCACTTGGCATGCCGGAAGACGATGCGGATGCCGATCGCATCCATGTTCTTCTTCCACTGGGTGATCAGCTGCCGGCTGAACTCGTCCGGCTGCGTGGCGTACTCGATGAGCAGCGCCCGGCCGTCGGGCAGGTCGCGCCAGCCGTCGCCGTCGCGATCGACGTAGCCGTGCAGGTCGAGCAGGGCCTGCGAGCGGGCCCGGCTGAACTCCCCCATCTCGCTGCGGAACTCCGGCTCGTAGCCGCTGGTGCCGGGCCCGATCGGCGACTGGCCCGGGATGGCCTGGCCGCGCCGGACGAGGCGGATCTCCTCCTCCAGGTTGACGGCGAGCGCGATCGCCCGGCGCAGCGCGACCTTGTCCGGCGAGTAGCCGCCGACCACCGGGTGTTCCATCGCGAAGTACGACATCGAGGCGTCGGCGCGCGGGTAGCGCACGGCGTAGATGTCGCGCCGGGCGAGGTTCGGGGCGAGCCGGTCGTTGGGCATCGCGATGGTGGTGAAGTCCTCGGGCACCTGCTCGAGGATGTCGAGCTCCTCGCCCAGGAACGACAGCCAGCGCGGCTGGTTCTCCTCGATGATGCTGACCTCGACGCGGTCGATCATCGGCAGGCGCCGGCCCTTCAGGCGTTGCGCCGCCGCCTGCGCCTGCGCATCGTTCCCCGACGCGTCCTCGTCGTAGACCTCCTCACGGTAGTCGGGGTTCCGCTCGAAGACCATCCGCGAGCTCCGCTTCCACGACACGAGCCGGTACGGACCCGTCCCGACCGGGTGCTCCATGATGCCGTCGCCATAGGCCTCGACGACTTCGCGGGCCATCGCACCGACCACCGAGCCGTCGCTCAGGTGATCGATGAAGCGCGGGTTCGGCTGCTCGAGCCGGAAGCGTAGGGTGTAGCGATCGACGGCGCGCAGGCCCTCGACCGGTCGGTCGTAGTCGAAAGGCTTGCCCGCCAGCGCCTCCTTGCGCAGGCCATCGAGGCCGATGATGCGGTCCTCCTCGAGCGTCGACAGGTGCGGGCTCTTCCAGCGCGGGTCGAAGTGGCGCTTGATCGAGTAGACGTAGTCCGCCGCCGTCAGTTCGCGCCGCGCGCCGTTGAAGGCGGGATCGGCGACGAAGAAGATGCCCGGCTTCAGGCGCACGACCCACGTCCTGAAGTCCTCGCTCACCTCAGGCATCGCCGCCGCCGTGGCCGGGCGCAGTCGCGCCGGGCGGGCCAGGAAGGCGTACTGGTAGGGCGCCTCGAAGAGGTTGGCGGCGATCGTGCGCGAGTACAGATCGGAGATCTGCGCCGGATCGAAGCCGGTCTCGGCGATCCGGAACGCGTAGCGCAGGACCTTGGTCCCGGCCGGCGCCGCGACCGCTGCCGAGGCCGCGGCAGACGGCGGCCGCGCGGGCGCGCGCGCGTCGAGCCGCGGCGCGGCGAGCGCGGTCACGAAGGTGGCGGCCAGGAGCAACGGCAGGCCGGGGCGCATGGCGGGAAGTCTCTCACGCGGGGGGCGCCGCGGCGGCCTTAGACTCCCGCGGCAATGAGCCGCCCAGCGGCGCGCCGCAGCGAATGACCGCTTACCTGATCCGCCGCATCTGGCAGATGATCCCGACGCTGTTCGGCGTCATCCTCCTCGTCTTCCTCCTGTTCAAGGGCTTCGGCGGCGACCCGGCCGAGATCCTGGCCGGCCAGAACGCGACGGCGGCCCAGGTCGACGCGATCCGCAAGCAGCTCGGCCTCGACGAGCCGATCTGGACCCAGTTCTACATTTTCCTGAAGCAGATCGTCACCTTCGACTGGGGCCGCAGCTGGGCGACCAACGAGTCGGTCGCCAACCTGTTCGCGACGCGCCTGCCGGCCACGCTCACGGTGATGGTGCCGATCCTGATCCTCGACGCGCTGCTGGCGATCCCCTTCGCGCTCGGCGTCGCCTACGTGCGGGGCTCGCTCACCGACCGCGCCATCATGATCCTGACGACCGTGGCGCTGTCGATCTCGTTCCTGGTCTACGTCATCGTCGGCCAGTACGTCTTCGCGTTCCAGCTCGGCCTCTTCCCGGTGCAGGGCTGGAGCGACAGCGTCGCGACGAACCTGCGCACCTACGCGCCGCTGCCGGTGCTGCTGGCGGTGCTCGTGTCGCTGGCGCCGCAGACGCGCCTCTACCGCAGCTTCTTCCTCGACGAGATCGGCCACGACTACGTGCGGACGGCGCGCGCCAAGGGGCTCGCCGAGAAGACCGTGCTGCTGAAGCACGTCATGCGCAACGCGATGATCCCGATCCTCACCAACGTCGCGGTGTCGCTGCCCGGCATCTTCGTCGGCTCGTTCCTGATCGAGGTGTTCTTCTCGATCCCCGGGCTCGGCCGCGAAGTGCTGCTCGCCGTGAACCGCAGCGACTACCCGGTGATCCAGGCCTTCGCGATCTACATCGCCGTCATCACGATGGTCGTGAACCTGCTGACCGACGTGCTCTACAAGCTGGTCGATCCGCGGGTGGTCCTCAAGTGAGCGCGGTCCTCCCTTCGCCCCTCGAGCGCCCGGCCGGCACGCCGGCGCGCTCCGACAACGTCTGGATGGCGGCGGCGAAGCGCTTCCGCAGCGATCGCGTCGGCATGGTCTCGCTGGCGATCGTCGCGGCCTTCCTGCTCCTCGTGCTCGCGGCCGCCCTCGGCCTCGCGGCGGGCGACTGGCAGCTCGAGCGCGGCGTTCCGAACGCGCCGCCGACCTTCCTCGGCCCGGCCGCGCCGACGGAGAGCACGGCGATCGCCGGGCCCACCGGCCCGCCGGCCGACATCTCCGCCGTGGACCCGCTCGCGCCGCGCTACGCCGAATGGGCCGAGGCGGCCAAGAAGTACAAGACCACCGAGGTCGTCAAGGCACCGACGCTGCCGTTCGGCGGCGACCGGCTCGGCCGCGACGTGCTGTCGAAGGCGATCAAGGGCGCCCAGGTCTCGATCTTCGTCGGCGTCGCCGCGGCCCTGCTGGCGACGCTGATCGGCACCGTGCTCGGCGCCGTGGCAGGATTCTTCGGCGGCAAGGTCGGCGACTTCCTGGAGTGGGTCTACAACGTCTTCACGGCGATCCCCGGCATCCTGCTCATCTTCGCCTTCGCGGCGGTGTTCGGTCGCGGCATCGGCTCGGTGGTCCTCATCCTCGGCCTCGCCGGCTGGACCGGCATCTACCGCCTCATCCGCGCCGAGTTCATCAAGCACTCGGTCCGCGACTACGTGCGCTCGGCCGAGGCGGTGGGCGCCGGCAACCTGTCGCGCATGTTCCGCCACATCCTGCCGAACGTGAGCCACGTGGTGCTGGTGCAGCTGTCGATCTACGTCGTCGGCTTCATCAAGTCGGAGGTCATCCTCTCGTACCTCGGCCTCGGCGTCGGCGTCGATCAGGTGTCGTGGGGCACGATGCTCGCCGAGGCGCAGACCGAGCTGATCCTCGGCTACTGGTGGCAGCTCGCCGCCGCCACGGCCTTCATGGCGATCTTCGTGACCGCCTTCTCGCTCATGACCGATGCCCTGCGCGACGCCCTCGACCCGAAGCTGCGGGGGCTCGAATGAGCGCGCCGGCCGGCGCGCGCGACGCTCCGTTGCTCTCGATCCGCGACCTGCGGGTCGCCTTCCGCATGGGCAGCACGGGCGGGGTCACGCGCCGGGTCGAAGCGGTCCGCGGCGTGAGCCTGGAGGTGCCCGAGAACACGACGGTGGCCCTGGTCGGCGAGTCCGGTTCGGGCAAGAGCGTCACGGCGATGTCCATCGTCAACCTGCTGCCGGACAACGCCGAGCGCAGCGGTGCCATCACCTTCCAGGGCCGCGACCTGCTCGCCGCGCCCATGGACGAGCTGCAGGCCTTGCGCGGCCGCGAGATCGCCTGCGTTTTCCAGGACCCGATGAGCTCGCTCAACCCGGTGTTCACGGTCGGCGACCAGATCGCCGAGCCGCTGCGCAAGCACCTCGGTCTGGGCCACCGCGCCGCGGCCGAGCGCGCCGAGGCGCTGCTGGTCGAGGTCGGCATGCCCGAGCCGAAGCGTCGCCTGGCCGCCTACCCGCACCAGCTGTCGGGCGGGCAGCAGCAGCGCGTCATGATCGCCATGGCGCTCGCCTGCGAGCCCAAGCTGCTCATCGCCGACGAGCCGACGACCGCGCTCGACGTGACGATCCAGCGGCAGATCCTCGAGCTGCTCGCGCGGCTGAAGGAAAAGCACCGCATGAGCATGCTCTTCATCAGCCACGACCTCGGCGTCGTCGGCGAGATCTCGGACCACGTGGTCGTCATGCGCCACGGCATCGTCCGCGAGCAGGGTCCGGTGGCTCGCATCTTCGCTTCGCCGCAGGACAGCTACACGCAGGCGCTCCTCGCCTGCCGGCCGACCCTGGACCAGCGGACGCCGCGGCTGCGCGTCGTCGACGACCACATCGCCGGCCGCGAGGCCGCCGGCGCCGGCCGCGCCAAGGACCCGGACGCGCGCGTGGTGCTCGAGGTGCAGTCCCTCACCAAGAGCTTCTGGATCCGCAGCGGCATCTTCGGCCGCAAGGAGTTCCAGGCCGTCAAGGGCGCGACCTTCCGCCTGCGCGCCGGGCACACGCTCGGCATCGTCGGCGAGTCCGGCTCCGGCAAGACGACGCTCGGCCTGACCCTGCTGCGTCTGCACGAGGCGAGCGGCGGCCCGGTCACCGGCAGCGCCCTGTTCGACGGCCGCGACCTGCTCAAGCTCTCGAAGGCGGAGCTGCTGCCGATGCGCAAGCGCATCCAGGTCGTCTTCCAGAACCCGTACGCGTCCCTGAACCCGCGCTTCACCATCGGCCAGACCCTGACCGAGCCGATGGCCATCCACGGCGTCGGCGCGAGGGCGGCCGATCGCGAGCAGCGCGCCCGGGCCCTGCTCGCCAAGGTGGGCCTCGAGGACGACGCGATGCACAAGTACCCGCACGAGTTCTCCGGCGGACAGCGCCAGCGCGTCGCCATCGCCCGCTGCCTGACCCTCGATCCGGAGGTGCTGGTGCTCGACGAGGCGGTGAGCGCGCTCGACGTGTCGGTCCAGGCGCAGGTGCTGAACCTCCTGAAGGACCTGCAGGACGAGCTGGCCCTGACGTACATCTTCATCAGCCACGACCTCGCCGTCGTGCGCTTCATGGCCGACGAGGTGCTCGTGATGAAGGACGGCGAGGTCGTCGAGCAGGCCAGCGTCGCCGAGATCCTCGACAACCCCGTGCAGGAGTACACGCGTCGGCTCCTGAACGCGGTGCCGCGCGGCTACCGCCGCCAGGCCGCGGCGGCGTAACACGGCTTTGCGGCGTCGACGCAATCGGTCGACGCTGTAACGAGTCGCTGCGGCAGCGGCCGCTTTTGTCGCCGGACCCGGTCCGCACGGCGTCGTCGCCGGGGGCTTTCGTGCGTCGGGTCACGACGAACGGTTGGCACGATGGTTGCGCCCCTGCGTTGGCACTGGCCGCCGGTCAGATCCGCCAGACGCCCCCAGGCACCTTCCCGCACCGAGAGCCGCCATGCAGACCCGCCGCACCGTTTCCAGCAGCAGCAACGCACTTCAACGGCCGAGCGGCCCGCGCTGCCACGGCGGGGCCTCGTCGCTGCTGCGCATGGGTCTCGGCGCCTTGCCCCAGCCGGTCCTGCACAGCCCGCGCTCGGTGTTCGAGCGCCCGGTGCAGCTGCTCGACCAGCCGCGCGCGCCGCGCCAGCTGACGCTCTTCGGGCCCGGCGCGCGCGCCCGATAGGACCGATTCCGGACGAAGCGTCCAAGGGGAGCGGGCAGCCCGGGGTTATTCGAGAGCGCGCCCCGACCGTTCGTCCCGCTCCCCTCTCTTTGTCCCGCCGCCGATCGGTCCCGCCCGTTCCGGGCCACACTTCGCCGTCCGTCTGCCGTCGCAGGCGAGCTCAACGAAGCAGGAGACCGGCGATGCGATCACGCGTACGACTCGTTGTCCTCGGCCTCGCACTGGCCGCGGGCTGCACTCCGGGGTGGGCCCAGTCGGGACCCTGGCCGAACCGCCCCGTGCGCATCGTCGTGCCGTTCGCGCCCGGGGGCACGACCGACATCCTGGCGCGCGCCCTGGCGCCGGAGCTCGGCAAGGCGTTCGGCCAGACCTTCGTCATCGACAACAAGGCCGGCGCCGGCGGCAACCTCGGGGCCGACCTCGTCGCCAAGTCGCCGCCCGACGGCTACACGCTGCTGATGGGCACCGTCGGCACGCAGTCGATCAACCCGGCGCTCTATCCGAAGATGCCCTACGACGCGGTCAAGGACTTCGTGCCGATCACGCTCGTCGCGGGCGTGCCGAACGTGCTGGTGATGAACCCGGCCAAGGCGACGGCGAACCGGATCACCGACGTTCGCTCGCTCATCGCCTACGCGCGCGCCAACCCCGGGCGGCTGAACATGGCGTCGAGCGGCAATGGCACCTCGATCCACCTGTCGGGCGAGCTGTTCAAGTCGATGACCGGCACCTACATGGTCCATATCCCGTACCGCGGCTCGGGGCCGGCGCTGCTCGACCTGATCGGCGGCCAGATGGACCTGATGTTCGACAACCTGCCGTCGGCGCTGCCGCACATCAAGTCGGGCAAGCTGGTCGCGCTGGCGGTGACGAGCAGCCAGCGCAGCGCAGCCCTGCCGGAGGTGCCGACCGTCGCCGAGGCCGGGCCGGTCAAGGGCTTCGACGCGAGCAGCTGGTTCGGCCTGCTCGCGCCCGCCGGCACGCCGCCCGACATCGTCGAGCGGATCCAGCAGGAGACGGCCAAGGCGCTGGCCTCCCCGGCCCTCAAGGAGCGGCTGCTGTCGCAGGGCGCGCTGCCGGGCGGCATGGCGCCCGCGGAGTTCGGGCGGTTCATCGCCGCCGAAGCGAAGAAGTGGGCCGCTGTGGTGAAGACCTCGGGCGCCAAGGTCGACTGAACCGCCCGACTCGCCAAGAGTGCGCCAGGCGCGACGCGCCTAGTCGCTCTTCACCCGCTCCACCGCCATCTCGATGTGCTCCTGCACCTTGCGCGCACCGCGCTCGGCGAGCATCGGATCGAGCTCCGCCTGGGGCGCGACCTTGTGCGCGACCTCGCCGAGGCGGTCGGGGTCGGTCATCAGCGCGTGCGCCATGGCGGAGATCGCGCAGATGGCGCGGCGCGGCACGTGCATCGGCAGCTCCAGGGTGCTGTTGACGATGACGTGATAGCGGACGCTGTCCACGGCGGGCGGCGCCAGGCCCCAGGTCTCGCAGAGAGCCGCGCCGAGCGTGTCGTGGCTGACGCCGAACTGCGAGTGCTCCAGCATGAGCAGCTCCTCGTCGGAGGCCGCCTCCGTCATCATCTTCTTGTAGCGCTCGGTGGCGTGGCGGAACATCACCGCCTTGCCGCACTCCTCGAAGATGCCGGCCGAGTGCGCCGCCCAGGCGTCGACGCCGAGCTCCTGGCCGATGCGGCCCATCAGCAAGCCACGAACTCCGGCGCGCTGCCACAGCGGCTCGAGCTCCGGCGCCGGCGGGAACACCGCGCGAAGCCCCATCTCGAACGTGACCGACGACACCTCGCGCGTGCCGAGGTAGGTGATCGCCTGCTGCACCGACTGGACGCGCCCGCGCAGGCCGTACATGGCCGAGTTGACGGCCTTCAGGACCGCCGCGGCGAGCGCCATGTCGGAGCTGATGAGGGCGCTGACGGCATGGAGGTCGACGTCCTCTTCGGCCAGCAGCAACGACAGCTTGACCAGCACTTCGGGCTGGGACGGGATGTCGACGTCGAGCAGGCGACGGTTGATCTCGGACATGACGCGGACGGGAGGCAGCAGTCGGAAGACCGCATGGTAGCGACAGCATCGCCGGTGCCGACGGTGGGGGGCTGCCGGGCCGCGCAGGAATGCGCGGCCGGCCGGTTCACGGAGGCGCTGCGGGAAGCACAAACGACGAGGGGCACCGATCGCCCGGCGCCCCCCTCTTCTTGCTTCTGCTTGTCGAGCCCGTGGGCTCGCGGCGCCTCGCGCCGGTGTCTCCTCACAACCCCCCGCGGCGGCACCAGGCCGGTGCCAGCACGAGTGCTGCGAATGTAGACGTGCGCCCCGATTCGATGCACAGGGCTTTCCCCTGTGCATCGAATCGCCTTCAGGACGGGCCCGGTCCGCCCGCCGACGGCAAGGAGAGAGTCACGCGCGTGCCCTGTCCCGGGGCGCTCGCGACGCGGACCTCACCGCCGTGCAGCTCGGCGATCCGCTTGACGATGGCCAACCCCAGCCCGCGCCCGCCATCGCCGCCGGCCGGTGCGACGCTGGCGCGGCTTTGATAGAAGCGATCGAAGAGGCGCGGCAGATCGGCGGCGGGGATCCCCGGCCCGTCATCAGCAACGCTCACCTCGATCCGCCCTGACCGCGCCTGCGCCTCGAGCACGACGGTGCTGCCGGCCGGACAGAACTTCAGCGCGTTGTCGACCAGGTTGGCGACGGCACGCTCGAAGAGCTCGATGTCGACACGGGCGGGCAGGCTCGCGGCGGCTTCGGCGTCCGGGGCCGGGGCCACCTCGGTGGTGCGCAGGCCGACCCCCTGGCGCGCCGCCCGCTCGGCGAAGCGCAGGACGATGTCGTCGAGCAGCTCGGCGACGTCGACGGGCTCGAGCCGCAGGCCGAACTCGGGCTCGTCGAGCTTGGCCAGGTCGCCGAGCGACTGCACCAGGCGTGCCGCGTTGCGCGTGTTGCGCAGCGCGATTTCGACCAGGCGGCGATCCTCCTCCCGCTCCGGTGCCGGCGCCCAGCGCGCGTCCAGCGTCTCCAGGCAGGCGACGGTCGCGGTGAGCGGCGAGCGCAGGTCGTGCGACAGGTTGCTCACGCCTTCGCGCCGGAAGTGATCGGTGCGGCGCAGCGCGTTCCACTGCCGCCGGCAGACGTCGAGCAGCATCTCGAAGGCGCTGGTGAGCTGGCCGAATTCATCCTTGCCCGGCGGCGGCAGCGGCGTCGACGGGGCGACCGCCAGGCCTTCGGCGAGACCGCTCTGCGAGAGCGTCGACACGGCGCGCGTCAGGCGGCGCAGCGGCCGGGTCACGCTGGCGATGATCAGCGCGGCGAGCAAGGTGGTCAGCGCCACCACAGCGATCACCAGCACCAGGGCCGGCCGCGCGAAGCTGCTGCTCAGCACCTCCCAGCGCCCCTCGGGCAGCTGCTGCGTGTGCAGCACGAGGTAGAGGTAGCCGGCGGCCGGCGAGGTGCCCGGAGCGACACGGCGGCGGACCGGCTTGGCGACGATCACGGCGCCGGCGTCCATGCGCTCCGGGTCGTCGCCCATCACGAACATGGCGTCCATGCGCTCGACCGACTCGCGCACCGGGCCCATCGCCACGCGCAGGCCCGGCTTCAGCGGCGCCGGCCCGGTCTTCGCCAGCACCAGGCCCTCGCGGTCGAGCAGGTAGAGCTCGATGTCAGGCTCGTAGAGCACCAGGCTGCGCAGCCAGCGCTGGAACTCCTCGGGGCTGCGCTCGTGCAGGTCGAAGATCGGGTCGTACATGCTGACGACGCGGTCCAAGAAGGCCATGCCCCGGCGGTACGAGGTCTGGTTCTCGAAGCGCTGGAACGAGGTGACGACGGTCGCGATCACCAGCAGCAGCGTCAGCAGCCCGGTGGCGAAGATCGTCAGCGCGAGCTTCGATCGGACCGACATGCTAGGACGGGATGTCGCGCATCTTGTAGCCGGCACCGCGCACGGTGAGGATCAGCTCCGGCCGCATCGGATCCGCCTCGAGCTTGGCGCGCAGGCGGTTGATGTGCGTGGTCACGGTGTGCTCGTAGCCCTCGTGGCTGTAGCCCCAGACGGCGTCGAGCAGCTGGCTGCGCGAGAACACCTGGCCCGGGTGGGTCGCGAAGTGCAGGAGCAGGTCGAACTCGAGGGCGGTGAAGTCCATCGCCACGCTGCGGAAGCGCGCCTGCCGCTTGGCCGGCAGGATCTCGAGATCGCCGTTGCGCACGGCGCGGGCGGCGCCCTCCACATTCGCCTGGGCGGCCCGCATCAGGTCGGCGCGGCGCAGCAGCGCCTTGACCCGGGCCAGCAGCTCGGCGAGCGAGAACGGCTTGGTCAGGTAATCGTCGGCCCCGAGCTCGAGGCCGAGGACACGGTCGAGCTCGGTCGACTTCGCGGTCAGCATGAGGATCGGCGTCGAGCGGCCGCGCGCACGCAGCGCCTTGCAGACGTCGAGGCCGTCGAGGCCCGGCATCATCAGGTCGAGCACCAGCAGGTCGCTCGCGCGCTCGTTCTGGCTGGCGAGCGCGGCGCTGCCGTCGGCAACCGCCGTCACGTCGTAGCCGGCGGCGCGCAGGTTCATCACCAGGAGCTCGCGGATGTCGGTCTGGTCCTCGGCGACCAGGATGGCGGCGGGCATGGCGGATTGTCTCCATCCCGGGCCCGTCCTTACAGCGATGTGATCGTCCTGTGATCTTTCGCGATGCCGGCGAGAGGTCGCCTTGCCACAGTGGCGGCATCGCCGGAGCAGCCATGAACGCCACCCCCATTCCCCTCGCCGAGGTCGTGTCGCACCGCCCGTACCTCGTGCGCTTCGCCCAGCGCCGCCTGCGCGACCCGGCGCTCGCCGAAGACGCCGTGCATGACGTCTTCGAGGCCGTCCTGTCGGGCCGCGCCCGCTTCGGCGGCCGTGCCGCCCTCAGGTCGTGGCTCACCGGCGTTCTGAAGCACAAGATCGTCGACGCGCTCCGCGGCATGAGCCAGCACGAGTCGCTCGAGGGCGGCGACAGCGCGGAGCACGGTGGCCACGATGCCGCCTGCCCGGCGCCCGGGCCGGACCGGATCGCCGAGCAGCGGCAGCTGCTCGCGCGGGCGCTCGCCGACATCGAGCAACTGCCGGCCGGGCTGCGCGACGCCCTGCGCGTGCGCGTGCTCGAGGGCTGCTCGACAGCGGAGGCCTGCGCCGCACTCGGCATCACCGAGGAGAACCTGTTCGTCCGCGTGCATCGGGCGCGCAAGCAGCTGCTCTCCTAGGCCAACGTTCCGACGGTGCCACGACCGCCGGCGGTGCGCCGCAGCGGGTGACGCTAGATCATCGCGGCCGGGTCCACGTCCTCGCTCGCGAAGCGCGTCACCCGCTTCGGCAGCAGGTGCGCTGCCGCGCCCGGCTTCAGGCCCAGCCGCTCGCGCAGGGCGAGGTAGTCGGCGCGCGGCATCTCCACGTCGACGTAGCTCTGGTCGTCGCTGCGGCGGAACTCGAGCCGCGTGTTCGGGCCGACGGTGAGCGCGTGCTCGAGCGTCACCGGCACCGAGCCGTCTTGCGGCCGGTCGACGACACGAAGCTCGTGCGGGCGGACGTAGGCGACCGGCGACTCCCCCGCCGCCGCCGGCGACGCGTCAAGGCGGCCCCGGAACAGGTTCACGTCGCCGAGGAACTGCAGCACGAACGGCGACGCCGGATGGTCGTAGACCTCGTCGGGCGCCCCGTCCTGCTCGACCCGGCCCTGGTTCATGACGATGATGCGGTCGGCCACTTCCATCGCCTCTTCCTGGTCGTGCGTGACGAAGACGCTGGTCACGTTCATCTCGTCGTGCAGGCGGCGCAGCCAGCGCCGCAGCTCCTTCCTCACCTTGGCGTCGAGGGCGCCGAAGGGCTCGTCGAGGAGCAGCACCTTGGGCTCGACCGCGAGCGCGCGCGCCAGGGCGATGCGCTGGCGCTGGCCGCCGGAAAGCTGGTGCGGGTAGCGCTCGGCCATGCGGTCGAGCTGGACCAGGTGCAGCAGCTCGGCGACCTTCCTGCGGATCACCTCCTCGCCCGGCCGCTCCGCGCGCGGGCGCACGCGCAGGCCGAAGGCCACGTTCTCGAAGACCGTCATGTGCCCGAACAGCGCGTAGTGCTGGAACACGAAGCCGACGCGGCGCTCGCGCACGTCGGCGTCCGTCGCGTCCTCGCCGTGGAAGAGGACGCTGCCGGAGTCCGGCACTTCGAGGCCGGCGATGATCCTCAGCAGCGTCGTCTTGCCCGAGCCCGAGGGCCCGAGCAGCGCCACCAGCTCGCCGGCCGGGATGTCGATGTTCAGGTGGTCGCAGACGACGGTGCTGCCGAAGCGCTTGTTGAGGTTCCTGATCTCGATGCTCATGACGTCCTTCCCGCTGCCCCGTGGGCCGTCGAGCGGGCCCGCCGCTCGACCATCAACTTGAGCGCCAGCGTCACCAGCGCCAGCGCGGCGAGGAGCGAGGCGACCGCGAAGGCGGCGGCGAACTGGTACTCGTTGTAGAGGATCTCGATGTGCAGCGGCATGGTGTTGGTCTGGCCGCGGATGTGGCCGGAGACGACGCTGACCGCCCCGAACTCGCCCATCGCCCGCGCGTTGCAGAGGATGACGCCGTAGAGCAGCGCCCACTTCACGTTCGGCAGCGTGATGCGGCGGAAGATCTGCCAGCCGCCGGCACCGAGCACGCGCGCCGCTTCCTCCTGCTCGGTCCCTTGCGCCTGCATCAGCGGGATCAGCTCGCGGGCGATGAAGGGAAAGGTGATGAAGAGGGTGGCCAGGACGATTCCCGGCAGGGCGAAGATGATTTTCAGGTCGTGGTCGCGCAGCCACTCGCCGAACCAGCCCTGCAGGCCGAAGACGAGCACGAAGATCAGGCCGGCGATGACCGGGCTCACCGAGAACGGCAGGTCGATCAGCGTCAGCAGCAGGTTCTTGCCGCGGAACTCGAACTTGGCGATGGCCCAGGCCGCGGCGAGGCCGAAGGCCAGGTTGAGCGGCACCGAGATCGCTGCCGCGATCAGCGTCAGCTTGATCGCCGACACGGCATCGGGCTCGGTGATCGCGGCCAGGTAGACGTCGAGGCCCTTCTTCAGCGCCTCGGCGAAGACGGCGATCAGCGGCACGAACAGGAACAGCGTCAGGAAGGCGAGGGCGACGATGATCAGCAGGCGGCGCACCCAGGCCGGCTCGCGCGTCGCGTCGCTCAGCCGCCGCGGTGCGCTGGCCGCCGTCGGGCCGACGGGCACGACGCCGGCGATCGACGCCTCGGCCACCCGGGTGCTCATCGGCCCTGCCTCGAGCGCGTCCAGGCCTGCAGGCCGTTGATCGCCAGCAGCAGGGCGAACGCGGCCACGAGCATGACCACGGCGATGGCGGTGGCGCCGGCGAAGTCGTATTGCTCGAGCTTGGTGATGATGATGAGCGGCGTGATCTCCGAGATCATCGGCAGGTTGCCGGCGATGAAGATGACCGAGCCGTACTCGCCGAGAGCGCGCGCGAACGCCAGCGCGAAGCCGGTCAGCAAGGCCGGCGTCAGGGTCGGGAGGATGACCCGGGTGAAGGTCTGCAGGCGCGTCGCGCCGAGGATGGCGGCCGCTTCCTCGACCTCCTTCTGCAGGTCCTCGAGCACCGGCTGCAGCGTGCGCACGACGAACGGCAGGCCGATGAAGGTGAGGGCGACGAAGACGCCGACCGGCGTGAAGCTGACCTTGAACGGCAGCCACTGGCCGATCCAGCCGTTCTGCGAATAAAGCGCGGTGAGGGCAATGCCGGCGACGGCCGTCGGCAGCGCGAACGGCAGGTCGACGAGCGCGTCGACGAAGCGCCGGCCGACGAACTCGTAGCGCACGAGCACCCAGCAGACGAGCAGCCCGAACACCGCATTGACCGCCGCCGCGGCCAGCGAGGCGCCGAAGGTGAGCCGGTACGACGCGAGCACGCGCGGCGCCGTGACCGCATCCCAGAACGCCGGCCAGGTCATCGTGAACGTCTTCAGGAACGCCGCCGACAGCGGCACCAGGACGATGAACGACAGGTAGAGGAGCGTGAAGCCGAGCGCGAGATCGAAGCCCGGGAGGACGCTGTGACGCTTGTGCAGCGCGCGCGACAGCCACATGGCCCGTCGCCCGCCGGCGCTACTTCCTGGCCGTGGCGAGGATCTGGTCGTAGACCGCGCCGTCGTCGAAGTGCTCCTTCTGCGCCTTGGTCCAGCCGCCGAAGTACTCGTCGATGGTGAAGGTCGTGACCTTCGGGAAGTCCTCCGCGTACTTGGCGAGCAGCGCCGGCGAGCGCGGCCGCAGCTGGTGTTTGGCGGCGATCTCCTGGGCCGTGTCGCTCCAGAGGAACTTGAGGTAGGCCTCGGCCTGCTTGCGCGTGCCCTTCTTGTCGACCACCCTGTCGATCACCGACACCGGGTTCTCGGCAAGGATCGTCGACGTCGGATAGACGACCTCGAAGTTGTCGCCGAACTCGGCCCGGATCAGGTTGACCTCGCTCTCGAAGGTCGCCAGCGCGTCGCCGATGTTGCGCTGCGCGAAGGTCGTCGTCGCGGCGCGGCCGCCGCCGTCGAACACGGGCACGTTGGCGAAGATCTTCTGCACCTGGGCGCGCGCCTGCGCCGGCGTGCCGCCGGCCTTGAGCACCGAGCCCCAGGCCGCGACGTAGGTGTAGCGGCCGTTGCCGGTGACCTTCGGGTTCGGGATGACGACGCTCACGCCGGGCTTGGCGAGATCGGCCCAGTCGCGGATCGCCTTCGGGTTGCCCTTGCGGACGAGGATCACGGTCACCGACGTGGTGGGCGCGGCGTTGTTCGGCAGGCGCTTGGCCCAGTCCTCCGGGATCAGCTTGCCGCGCGTGGCGAGCACGTCGATGTCGCTCGACTGGTTCATCGTCACCACGTCGGCCTCGAGGCCGTCGAGAACGGAGCGGGCCTGCTTGCTGGAGCCTCCGTGCGACTGGTTGATGGTCACGTCCTCGCCGGTCTGCTGCTTCCAGGCCCTCTGGAACGCCGGGTTGATCTCCTTGTAGAACTCGCGCGCGACGTCGTAGCTCACGTTGAGGAGCGTGGGCCCGGCCGCGAGCGCGGTACCGCCGGCGGCGAGCAGGGTCGAGCCGGCGAGGAATGCGGCGGCGGTGCGGAGCGCGCGGCGGCGCGGCAGGGACGCGGGTGGGCGATGAGACGACATGGCAGGTGGCTCGGAAAAGACCAACCGGGGATGTTAGGTCGCGAGGTTCGTCCGCCAAAGACGGAATCGTTCGATCCTTATCCGCTTGGCGTCTCCGGCTCGCCCGGCCGGTCGCCGGCCCGGCCGCGGATCTGGCCCGGCAGCTCCGGGTGCGCCGTCTCGGCCGCGACGAGGTCTCCGGCGAGGGCGCTGCGCACCAGACGCTCGGCCGTCTGCGCCTGCGGCGTGACGGGGCCGAGGAACAGGGTCGTGTCGCCCTCGGCGATGAGCAGGGTCGGGAAGTTCTCGATGTCGAGATCGCCGAGCGAATCGGCCTCGTCCTCGACGTCGACCCATGCAAAGTCGGCGGCGCCGGCGAAGCCCGCCGAGAGCGCCTCGAAGGTCGTGCGGTACTCGCGGCACGAGCCGCACCAGGCGGCGCAGAGGCAGGCGACCAGCAGGCGCGGGCCGCCCGGCGGCAACGATGAAGCCACCGCTCTCGCCGCCGCGTCAGCCCTCGACCCGCAGCATGTCGTGGATCTCGTGCTCGTGCGTCGGGGGGCCGTCCAGGTTGACGGTGCGCCAGCCGTTGTCGTACTCGACGACGCGGAAACGCCGCATCGGCATCATCCCGTGCGACGTGGGAAAGAGCGCGTACACGTCCTCGTGGCGATCGATGGCGGCGACCACCTCGGACACGTCGGCGACCGCCGGGTCGGTGTGCCACTCGTTGGTCGACGTGTTCACCGGCCCCCATTCGACGCCGGTCACGCGCCCGTCGGGGTCGAGGCGGACCTTGGCGACTGCATGCACTTTCATGGCGGCTCCGGCGCTGGCAAAGGCTCAGTATGCCGCCCCGAGAATCCACTCCGCGGCGCGCTCGGCGATCATCAACGTCGGCGAATTGGTATTGCCGCTGGTGATCGTCGGCATGACGCTGGCGTCGACCACGCGCAGGCCGGCGACGCCGTGCACGCGCAGGCGGGCGTCGACGACCGCCAGGGGGTCGGAGGCCGGCCCCATCTTCGCCGTCCCCACCGGATGGAAGATGGTCGTGCCGATGTCGCCGGCGAGCTGGGCCAGCTCCTCGTCGCTCTCGTACTGCGGCCCCGGCCGCAGCTCGCGCGGGCGAAAGCGCGCCAGCGCCGGCTGGCCGACGATGCGCCGCGTCAGGCGCAGGCTCGCCGCGGCGATGTGCCGGTCGGCGTCCGTCGCCAGGTAGTCCGGAGAGATGCGCGGCGCCGTGTCGGCGCGGCCGGCGCAGATGCGCACGTGGCCGCGGCTGGTCGGGTTCAGGTTGCAGACGCTGGCGGTGAAGGCATCGAAGGGGTGCAGGGGCTCGCCGAAGGCGTCGAGCGACAGGGGCTGCACGTGGTACTCGAGGTTCGGGTGCGGCAGCTCGGGACTGCTGCGGGTGAAGGCGCCGAGCTGCGACGGCGCCATGCTCATCGGCCCGCTGCGCTTCCACGCGTACTGCATGCCGATGAGGACCCTGCCCCAACGCGTCGCCGCGATCGTGTTGAGGGTGCGCGTGCCCTCGACGCCGAACACGGCGCGGATCTGCAGATGGTCCTGGAGGTTCTCGCCGACCCCCGGCAGCGCCCGACGGACCTCGATGCCGTGCGATCGCAGGAGCTCGGGCGGGCCGATGCCGGACAGCTGCAGGATCTGCGGCGTGCCGATCGCGCCGGTCGCGAGCACGATCTCGCCGCCGGGCGCCAGCCGCGGAATCCGGGCCGCTCCACCGCCCGCCGGCGCGACCCGCACGCCGACGGCCCGGCCGTCGCCGTCCAGCTCGATCCCCTCGATGTGCGCGCCCGTCCAGACCTGCAGGTTCGGACGTCGGCGGACCGGCCGCAGGAACGCCTTGGTCGCGTTCCAGCGGATGCCGGCGCGCTGATTGACCTCGAAGTAGCCGACGCCCTCGTTGTCGCCCCGGTTGAAGTCGTCGCTGCGCGGGATGCCGGCCTGCTCGGCCGCCGCGGCGAAGGCGTCGAGCACGTCCCAGCGCAGGCGCTGCTTCTCGACCCGCCACTCGCCGCCTTGGCGCCGGCCGCTCGGGTCGAAGCCAGGAGCGGCATGGAAGTCGTCGGCGCCCTTGTGGTAGTCCTCGTGCTTCAGGAAGTACGGCAGGCACTCGCCCCAGCTCCACCCGGGGTTGGCGCCGTGTCCGTCGCCGCGGCCCCAGCCGTCGTAGTCGCGCGCCTGCCCGCGCATGTAGATCATCCCGTTGATGCTGCTCGAGCCGCCGAGGACCTTGCCGCGCGGGTAGCGCAGGCTGCGCCAGTTCAGGCCCGCCGCCGGCTCGGTGGCGTACAGCCAGTCGGTGCGCACGTTGCCGATGCAGTAGAGGTAGCCGACCGGGATGTGGACCCAGACGTAGTTGTCCTTGCCGCCGGCCTCGACGAGGAGGACGCGCTTGTCGGCACGGGCGCTCAGGCGGTTGGCGAGCAGGCACCCGGCCGTGCCGGCGCCGCAGACGATGTAGTCGTAGCTCGGCTCGCTCACGGGCTGCTCGTGGCGGGCGGCAGGCGCGGCGGGACGGTCGGCATCAGGACGGCTCGGCAAGGGCGCCGCCATTGTCGTCGGCGAGCCGTCGCAGATAGCGCAGGCCGGCCACGGCACGCGCCCCGTACCAGCTGAGCAGCTCGCCGTCGACGCGCAGCAGCGTCGCCCTCGGACAGAGAAGGCGCGCAGAGCCCTCGTGGTCGGCATGGAAGGCGAACGGCTCCGAGCTGAGGAGGACGAGGTCGACGTCGGCCAGCCACGGCTCGTTACCCGTGACCGTCGGATAGCGTCGCGCACCCGACGCCCCGCCGACGTCGTCCGGCCAGGTCTGCCAGCCGACCCGCCCCAGCATGCGCGACAGGTAGGTGTCGCGCGCCACCGTCATCCACGGGTCGTGCCAGATCAGGTACAGCACGCGGCGAAGCGGCCGCCGGTCGGGAACGGTGCGCGCGAGCTCGCTGCCGATGGCGCCTCGCAGCGCCGCCGCCCGTTCCGCCACGCCGGGGTGCGCGCCGAAGACCGTCGCCAGCCGGTCGACCAGCTCGAGGTTGTCTTCCGGGCCGAGCGGATGGGTGACGACGATCTCCGGCGCGTCCGTCCCCCAGCTGCGGATCGCGTTCACGGTCTCCAGCCGGTTCTCGTCGACGTTGACGAGCACATGGGTCGGGCGCAGCCGACGCAGCTTGCCCAGGTTCACCGTCTTGGTTCCGCCCACCTTGGCGATGCGCGCGACTTCCGGGGCGGGGTGGATGCAGTACCCGGTGCGTGCCACCGTGCATCCGCCGAGCCCCAGGGCGACAAGCGTCTCGGTCAGGCTGGGGACCAGGCTGGCGATGCGTGGACCATCTGCTCCAAAACAACAAATGCGGTTTGCCCCTGTCAAATCTTCTTGCCAATTCACTTATATTCGCCAGTCTGTGTATGGAAGCAGCGCCTTCTTGAAATAGTTCACGATGGGTAGAAGCTCCACATCTCGGCAAAGAACAGGAAGGTAGCTCTCCCATGGGCAATAAACTGTACGTCGGCAATCTCTCGTACAACATCCGCGACGACGATCTCCAGCAGGCGTTCGCGCAATACGGGACCGTCAACTCGGCGAAGGTCATGATGGACCGTGACACGGGTCGCTCGAAAGGCTTCGGCTTCGTCGAGATGGGCTCGGATCCCGAGGCGCAGGCGGCCATCAATGGCATGAACGGCCAGGCCCTCGACGGCCGGGCTATCGTCGTCAACGAGGCCCGGCCGCGCGAGGAGCGTCCCGGCGGCTTCGGTGGTGGCGGCGGCGGCAGCCGCGGCGGCTACGGCGGCGGCTCGTCCGGCAGCGGCGGTGGCGGCTACGGCGGTGGCGGCGGAAGCCGTTCCGGCGGCGGGGGCGGCTACGGTGGTGGCGGCGGCGGCTACGGCGGCGGCGGTGGTGGCGGTGGTCGCTCCGGCGGCGGCGGCTACGGCGGCGGTGGCGGCGGCCGCTCGGGCGGTGGCGGCGGCGGCAGTCGCGGCGGCTACTGAGGTCGGTGCGGGCACCGCGTCGGCGGTGCCGCAAAGAAGCAAGGGCGGTGCGGCGAAAGCGCACCGCCTTTTTCATTCTCCCTGCCGGTGCTTGCGCGGGCGCCCGGCCAGCAGCCGATCGAAGACCGCGTTCGGCAGGATGCGCAGCAGCCGCGCGACGCCCGCCATCTGCCACGGGATGACGCGGTAGCTGGAGCCGGCGGCGATGGCGTTGAAGGCGCGATCCGCGAATTCGCCGGCGCCGATGAGAAACGGCATCGGGTAGCGATTCTCCCGTGTCAGCGGCGTGTCGATGTAGCCGGGCGCGATCGTCACCACCCGGACGCCGTCGGCGCGCAGCTCGCCGCGCAGGCTCTCGCAATAGCTGATCACCGCCGCCTTGCTCGCGCAGTAGGCGCCGTGCCCCGGCATGCCGCGGATGCCGGCGACGCTGGCGATGCCCACCAGCCGGCCGGCGCGGCGCGCGCGCATGGCAGCGATGAACGGATGGAACGTCGCGGCCACGCCGAGCACGTTGGTCTCGAGGGTGGCACGCATCACCTCGAGGTCGGCACGCACGGCGCTGTCGATGCCGACGCTGATGCCGGCGTTGGCGATCACGACCTCGGGCAGGCCTTGCGCAGCGATGCAGGCGCGGCCGGCAGCGGCGATCGCGTCGACCTCCCGCACGTCGGCGGCGTAGATGGCGTAGCGGCTCCGCTCCAAGCGCTGCGCCTCGGCCCAGCGGGCGACCTCGTCGGCGCGCCGCGCCACCAGCGCCAGGCGGTGGCCGGCGGCGGCAAAGCGTGCCGCCAGCGCCTGGCCGATGCCGCTCGAGGCGCCGGTGATGAAGACCAGGCCGCCGGGCGCCGGGCTCATGGCGCCGGTGCCGACGCCGGGCCGTTGCGCCGAGGCGGCGGGAAGGTGGCGCTGGAGCGGCCCTTCAGCTCGACGACGCGCGCCAGGTTGTCGTACTCCATGCCCTGGGCGCGCACGACGCTCGCGCCCTGGGTGATCACCACCGGCAGATGCGAGCGGACCCGCTCGATGTTGCGAAATGCATGCAGGAACTCGCCGCGGAACTCGACCGCCTCCTGCTTGCCCACGGCAGGCCGGACGACGTGGGCGTCGCCGAGGAGCTGCACCTCGCTGCCGTCGCCGTTGACCAGCGCCCGGCGTGCGGTGGCGATCGTCACGGTGCCGTCGGCGGCGATGGTGCGGATGCGTGCCTGGTCGATCTCGAGCGTGTCGTCGTCGGGATAGTGGCGCGCCCGCTCGCCTTCGATCTGCGTGCGCAGCGCACCGTCGGCGCCGAAGCGCTGGACGACGAAGCGGGTCATGACGTAGTCCGGCTCGTGGACGGGGGCCGGGGCCTCGACCCGACGTTCGTCGGGCGGCGCATTGCGGACCAGCCACCAGGTGCCGCCGGCCAGCACCGCCATCAGGATCAGCGGCAGGTAGGCCGACGCGAGGTCGAGCAGGCGCAGGTACCACGGCGCCGCGGCGACCGGCTCCGGTCCGGCGAAGCTGAGGTCGACGTCGTCGTCGTCGAAGACGGCGTTGTCGGTCGTCGCGACCGGCTCATCGAGCGCCATCGTGCGAGATGTCGAGCGTTCGCAGCGGCTCGCGCAGGAGCTCGGCGTAGCGCCCGGCCGCGACGAGGAGCAGGTCGCAGAATTCGCGCGCCGCGCCGAACCCGGCCGCCGCCGTGGTGACATGGTGTGCCGCGGCCCGCGCCTCGATGTGGGCGTGCGGCGGCGCGCAGGCGAAGGCGGCGCGCCGCATCAGCGGCAGGTCGGGCCAGTCGTCGCCCATCACGGCGACGCGGTCCCAGGCGAGGCCGAGGGCGCCCAGGATCGTCGTGGCGGCGGCGAGCTTGTCGGCAGCGCCGTAGGCGGCATGGGCCAGGCCCAGGTCGGCGACGCGCCGGCGCACGCCGGGCGAGTCGCGTCCGGTCACGACCACCGGCACGATGCCGCCCTGAGCCAGCAGCTTCAGCCCCTGCCCGTCGAGCGTCGCGAACGCCTTGAAGGGCTCGCCGTCGGCGCCGATGTAGACCCGGCCGTCGGTCAGCACGCCGTCGACGTCGAAGACCGCCGCGGCGATGCCGGCACCCGCACCGCGCGCCGCCAGAAGCAGCTCGGGCGGGAAGCTCAGGGCCGGCGAGCCGTCGCTGCGTGCAGCGGGGACGCGCATCAGATGACCTTCGCCCGCATCAGGTCGTTGGTGTTGATGGCGCCGGTCAGCACGCCGTGCTCGTCGGCGACGAGCAGGCCGGTGACGCGATGGCGCTCCATCAGCTCGGCCGCCTCGGCGGCAAGCGCGTCGGCGCGGACGATCTTCGGCGAGGCGTGCATCACCTCGCCCGCCCGCATGGCGCGAAGGTCGGCGCCGGTCTCGATGAGCCGGCGCAGGTCGCCGTCGGTGAAGATGCCGGCGATGCGCCCGTCCGCGGCGAGGACGGCGGTGAAGCCGAGCCCCTTCAGCGTCATCTCCTGCAGCATCTCGGACATCAGGGCATCCATGCCGACGCGCGGCACCGCCTCGCCCTTGCGCATCAGGTCGCCCACGTGCATGAGCAGCTTGCGGCCGAGGCTGCCGCCCGGATGGGAGCGCGCGAAATCGGCCTCGCGAAAGCCGCGCGCGTCGAGCAGCGCGACCGCGAGGGCATCGCCGAGCGCCATCTGCGCCGTCGTGCTGGCGGTCGGCGCCAGATTCATGGGGCAGGCCTCCTGATCGACCGCGCTCGAGAGCACGATGTCGGAGTGCTGTGCCAGGCTGCTGTCGGGGCGTCCGGTCATGCCGACCAGCGTGACGCCGAGGCGCTTGATCGCCGGCACGATGGCCGCGATCTCCTCGCTCTCGCCGGAATTGGAGATCGCCAGCACGACGTCCGCCGGCGTGACCATGCCCAGGTCGCCGTGGCTCGCCTCACCGGGATGGACGAAGAACGCCGGCGTGCCGGTCGAGGCGAGCGTCGCCGCCACCTTGCGCCCGACGTGGCCGCTCTTGCCCATGCCCATGACGACGACCCGCCCGGTGCACGCGAGCATGGCGCGCACCGCCGCGACGAAGGACTCGCCCTGACGAGCCTTCAGCCCGTCGAGCGCGCGGGCCTCGATTTCGAGGGTCGCGCGGGCGAGCTCGAGGATACGGCTCGAATCGAAGGAGGAAGGAGCCGTCACCAGTCGGGATGCGTCCAGTAGGATCGAATCATTCTAGGTTCGCCGTCCGGCCCGCCTCGCTGCATGACCTCGACGCTCGAACTGACGCTGCTGTACCTGGTCGCCGCAGTCTTCGGCGTGGTCGTCTGCCGGCTGGCGCGGCTACCGCCGATGCTCGGCTACCTGGCCGTCGGCGTGCTCATCGGTCCGAACGCGATGGCGCTCGCGGGCGAATCCGCCGGCGTCACCTACCTGGCCGAGTTCGGGATCGTGTTCCTGATGTTCGTGATCGGCCTGGAGTTCAACCTGCCGAAGCTGCGCAGCATGCGCAAGCTCGTCTTCGGCCTGGGATTGAGCCAGGTCGCGCTGACCATCCTCGCGGCGGTCGTGGCCAACGCGGTGCTGGGCGGCATGCTTGCGGCGGCCGGCCGCTCATGGGGCCTCGGCTGGCAAAGCGCGGTGGCGCTCGGCGGCGCCCTGGCCATGAGCTCGACGGCCATCGTTGTCAAGCTCATGGCCGACCGCCTCGAGCTCGAAAGCGAGCACGGCCGGCGCGTCATGGCCGTCCTGCTGTTCCAGGATCTCGCCGTCGTGCCGCTGCTCGTGATCATCCCGGCGCTCGGCTCGCCGCCCGAGGTGCTGCTGCGCGAGCTCGGCATCGCGACGCTCAAGGCGACGGCCCTGCTGACGGTGCTCCTGGTCGGCGGCCAGGTCGTGATGCGCTGGTGGCTGACCCTCGTCGTGCGCCGGCGGAGCGAGGAGCTGTTCATCCTCAACCTGCTCCTCATCACCCTCGGGCTCGCCTGGCTCACGGAGCACGCCGGCCTGTCGCTCGCGCTCGGCGCCTTCATCGCCGGCATCCTCATCGCCGAGACCGAATTCAAGCACCAGGTCGAGACCGACATCCGGCCCTTCCACGACGTCCTCCTCGGCCTGTTCTTCATCACCATCGGCATGAAGCTCGATGCGCACGCGGTGCTGGCGAACTGGGGCCTGGTACTCGCCCTCACGGTGCTGCCGGTGCTCTTCAAGCTGGGCCTCGTCACCGCCCTGGCGAGGTTCTTCGGGGCGACGCCGGGCGTGGCGCTGCGTACCGGCCTCTACCTCGCGCAGGCCGGCGAGTTCGGCTTCGTGCTGATGAGCCTCGCCAGCGATCGGCAGCTGGTGCCGCCCTCGCTGCAGAGCCCGGTGCTCGCCAGCATGACCTTGTCGATGCTGATCACGCCCTTCATCTTCCTCTACAGCAACCGGATCGTCATGCGCCTGGCGGCGAGCGACTGGCTGCTGCAGTCGGTGGCGCTGACCTCGATCGCCAAGCGCTCCATCAACGCCGAGGCGCACATCATCATCTGCGGCTTCGGCCGCAGCGGCCAGAACCTGGCCCGGCTGCTCGAGCACCAGAAGATCAAGTACATCGCGCTCGACCTCGACCCGGATCGGGTGCGCCAGGCGGCCGCCGCCGGGCAGAGCGTGGTGTTCGGCGACGCCGCCCGGCTGCAGAGCCTCATGGCCGCCGGACTGGCGCGCGCCAGCGCCGTCGTGGTGTCGTACCACGACACGCCATCGGCGCTCAAGATCCTGCGCCTGGTGCAGGCACACGCGCCGCGCGTCCCGGTGATCGTGCGCACGATCGACGATGCCGACATGGAACAGCTGCGCGCCGCCGGGGCGACCGAGGTCGTGCCCGAAGCGATCGAGGGCTCGCTGATGCTGGCCAGCCACGCGCTGGCCCTCGTGGGCGTGCCGATGCGGCGCGTCTTGCGGCTGGTCCAGCAGCAGCGCGATGCCCGCTACGGGCTGCTGCGCGGCTATTTCCACGGCGCCGACGACGACACCGTCGAAGAGCTGGACCAGGCGCGCCTGCTCAGCGTCACCCTGCCGGCAACGAGCGCGAGCGTGGAGCGCACGCTTGGCGAGCAGGCGCTCGGCGAGCACGGGGTGACCGTGGTGTCGCTGCGGCGCGCTTCCGGCGCGGTGGTCGAGCCGGTGGATTCGATGCCGCTTGCGAGCGGCGACACGCTGGTGCTTTCCGGGCGGCCGGAGTCGCTGGCGATCGCCGAGGAACGCCTGCTGCAACCCGCCTGAGGACGGGCAGGTCGCCGGCACGCCCGTCAGGGCAGCGGCATCTGCTTGGCCATCGTCGCGCGCATGCGCGTCGCCATCACCGCACCGGCGGCGCGAAGGAGTTCCAGGGCGAGCGCCGGCGAGCGCTGCGCGAGCTCCTCCATGCGCGGGCCGCGCAAGGCCCACACGACGCAAGCCGTCATGGCCTCGACGTTCGCCATGCGCGGCGTGTCGCCGAACAGGCCGGGCTCGCCGACGACGGAGCCGGCACGCAGGATCGCCACCTTGCTCGAGCCCGGCGGGCCGCCGGTCATGAAGATCTGCATGCTGCCCTGGGCCAGGAAGTACATCGAGCGATCGGCGTCGCCCTGCTTGATGAGCAGGTCGCCGGCGCGGATCTCGTAGCGCGCGAGATACGGTGCGATCGTGCGCCAGTTGTCGAGGCTGAGGCGGGCCCGGAACGCGTCGTCCGCGTTGAGCGTCTGCACGGCCCTGACCAAGTCGTCGATGTCCATCCCGCCTCCCTGGCCGCCGCCGCGGGACGCAGGGCAGCTCGATACATGGAACGATTATCGACGGGGGTGCCCGGACGAGGCCCCGGACTTCGTGGCATACGCACCCATTCGTCGCCCTGCACCCTCCGCCGATCGACCGCCCGCGAGCGGGCACCACGTCGGCGCCGCTTCGCGTGAACTCCGCACGCCGCTCTGCCGGGTGTAATCTGGCGAGCGCGCGGGGCGTCGATCCGCGCTGAGGCGATCGGTGCCAGGACTTTTCCGCGAGGAGGTGCTGCAGGAGCGGCGGACCCAGTTTCTGGGCACGATCCGCATCGGCCGCAACCCGAGCTTCACGCTCGTCACCATCGTCGCCGTGCTCCTCGCCGCCGGCCTCGTCGCCTACGCCGCCTGGGGCGAGATCACGCGCAAGGCACGCCTCGCCGGCGTCCTCATCCCGGTCCAGGGCACGCTCACCGTGTCGTCGTCGCAGGCGGGGACGCTGCTCGACGTGCGCGTCAAGGAGGGCGACGCGGTCGCGGCGAACGACGTGCTGATGGTGGTCGGCACCGATCGCGCGACGAGCCAGGGCGACGCCGCGGCGCTCATCGCCCAGAGCATGGAGCAGCGCCGGTCCACGCTGCAGACCGAGCGCGGCCTGGCCGAGGTGCAGTTCCGGCAGCGGCAGCAGGCCACGGCCGACCGGCTGCGCAGCCTCGAGGCGGAAGCGCGCCAGGCCGAAGGCGAGATGGACAGCGTGAGGCGCCGGCTCGATCTGGCCAGGAAGAGCGTCGAGCGCTACGCCGAGCTGGCCAAGAGCGGCTTCGTGTCGGACATCCAGGTCCAGCAGAAGCAGGAGGAGCTGCTCGACCTGACGACGCGCGAGACCACCGCCGAGCGCAGCCTGCTCGCCGTGCGTCGCGACGCTCAGGCCCTGCGCGCCGAGCAGGCGGCGAATGCCAGCGCCCTGCAGGCGCAGTTCGCGCAGATCGATCGCAGCCTGGCCAGCCTGCGCCAGGAAGGGATGGAGAACAACGCGCGCCGCGAGGTCGTGATCACCGCACCGGCGGCCGGCATCGTCACGGCCCTGACCGCGCAGCGCGGCCAAGGCGTGCAGCCGGGGCAGACCCTGGCCGCGCTCATTCCGCGGGCTGCCGACGGGCAGCCGAGCCCGCTCGCGGCGCACCTGTATGCGCCGAGCCGCACGGTGGGGTTCGTGCAGGCCGGCCAGCCGGTGTGGCTGCGCTATGCGGCCTACCCGTACCAGAAGTTCGGGATGGCCAAGGGCGCGATCGAATCGGTGAGCCGCACGCCGCTGAGCGCCCAGGACCTGCCGGCCGGCCAGGGCCAGGCGCTCATGAACGCAGCCCAGAGCAACGAGCCGATGTACCGCGTGACCGTGGCCCTCGAGCGCCAGACCATCGAGACCTATGGCCAGACGCAGCGTCTGAAGGCCGGCATGGCGCTCGAGGCCGACGTCGTCCAGGAGCGCCGCCGCATCTGGGAGTGGCTGCTCGAGCCGGTGCTCGCGGCATCGGGGCTCGCCAAGTCGCTGGCGGGCCCGGCCCGATGAGGTCGTCGATCGACGACGTCGGGCCCGCCGCATGATGCGGCCGGTCCTGCAGGCCGAGGGCAGCGAGTGCTCGCTCGCCTGTCTGGCGATGATCTGCGCCGCACACGGCCTGCACCTGGACCTTGCCGACCTGCGCCGCCGCTTCGCCACCTCGCTGAAGGGCGCGACGATGCAGCAGGTGGTCGCTCACGCCGGCGCCCTGGGTTTCGCGTCGCGGCCGCTGCGGCTGGAGCTGGATCAGCTCGACCAGCTCGCCCTGCCCTGCATCCTGCACTGGGACCTGAACCACTTCGTCGTGCTGAAGAAGGTCGGTCGCCGTCGCACCGTCATCCTCGATCCGGCGGTCGGCGAGCGGCGCCTGACCCGCGCCGAGGTGTCGCGCCACTTCACGGGGATCGCGCTCGAGCTCACGCCCAACGCGGACTTCCAGCCGAAGAAGGCGAGCCCGCGCCTGGCGCTGCGGCAGCTGACCGGACCGGTCCGGGGGCTGACGCGATCGCTGGGACAGGTCTTCGTGGTCGCCGCCGTGCTCGAGCTCTTCGCGCTGGCGGCGCCGCTCTTCAACCAGGCCGTCGTCGACGACGTGCTCACGTCCGGCGACCGCGACCTCCTCGTCGTCCTGGCCCTGGGATTCGGGCTGCTGATCCTGGCCCAGGCCGCGATCGGCCTCGCGCGCAGCTGGATGGTGATGGTGCTGGGGCAGAACCTGCACCTGCAATGGGCCACCAACGTCTTCGCGCACCTGGTGCGCCTGCCCGTCGACTTCTTCGAGCGGCGCCATCTCGGCGACGTGGTGTCGCGCTTCGGCGCCGTCGGCACGATCCAGCGGACCCTGACGACGACCGTCATCGAAGCGGTGATCGACGGCGTGATGGCGCTCGGTGCCCTGGCGCTGATGCTTCTCTACTCGTGGAAGCTCTGCCTGCTCGCCATTGCTGCCGTGGCCCTGTACGGCGCGGCGCGCCGGCTGAGCTTTCGCGCCTCGCGCGAGGCGACCGCCGAGCGGCTGGTCGTCGCCGCCAAGGAGAACACCCACTTCCTCGAGAGCCTGCGCGCGATGACGCCGCTGAAGCTCTTCGGGCGCGAGGAGGACCGCCGCTCGCGCTGGCAGAACCTGTTCATCGACGTGCAGAACCGCGACGTGCGCCTGGAGCGCATCCGCATCCTGCTGGCCAACGGCAAGACCTTCGTCATCGCCATCGAGATGCTGATCGTCTTCGGCTGGGGCGCCAGCTTCGTCATGGCCGGGCAGAGCGGACAGGCCAGCGTCTTCACCGTCGGCATGCTGCTCGCGTTCATCGCCTACAACTTCCAGTGGATGACGCGCGTCACGGCGCTGATCGACCACGGCGCCGAGCTGAGCATGCTGCGCCTGCACGCCGAGCGCCTCGCCGACATCGCGCTGACCCCGCCCGAGCGCGACCTGCCGCTCGAGCGCGACCTCGGACACCTGGAGCCGAGCCTCGAGCTTCGCGACGTCAGCTTTCGCTACGGCGAGGGCGAGCCGTGGATCCTGCGCCACGCGAGCTTCGTCCTGCCCGCCGGGCAGAGCGTGGCGGTGACGGGCGCCTCCGGCTGCGGCAAGACGACGCTGCTGAAGATCCTGCTCGGCCTGCTGCCGCCGACCGAGGGCGAGGTGCTCTACGGCGGCATCCCGATCGCCCAGCTGGGCATCGGCAACGTGCGCCGACAGCTCGGCGCGGTCATGCAGGAGGACGTGCTGCTCACCGGCAGCCTGGGCGACAACATCACCTTCTTCGACGCCCACCCGGACATCCCGCGCGGCGAGGCCTGCGCCCGCCTGGCGCAGGTGCACGACGACATCGTGCGCATGCCGATGGGCTACCAGACGCTGGTGGGCGACCTGGGAACCGGCCTCTCCGGCGGGCAGAAGCAGCGGCTGCTCCTCGCGCGCGCCCTCTACAAGCAGCCGAAGGTCCTGGCGCTCGACGAGGCGACGAGCCACCTGGACGTCGGCAACGAACGCGCGGTGACGAACGCGCTCGGGCAGCTGCCGCTGACGCGCCTCGTCATCGCGCATCGGCCGGAGACGATCTCGGGCGCGCAGCGGGTCGTCCTGGTCAAGGACGGCAAGGTGGTCGAAATCATGCGGGCGGTCGCCGGCGGCGACGGCGGCGATGCAGCGGCCGACCTCGTTCCTTCGGGAAGCGTCGGCCCGGTCCCCGCCTGAAGCGTCACTTGCCGATGCAGAAGCGGCCGAAGATGGCGCCGAGCAGGTCCTCGGCCGTGAACGCGCCGGTGATCTCAGCCAGCGCCGCGTGGGCGAGGCGCAGCTCCTCGGCGAACAGCTCCAGCGCCTGATTGCCGGCGTCGGCGTGCGCGGCCGCGAGCTCGAGGTGGGCGCGTGTCCGCTGCAGCGCGTGCACGTGCCGGGCGCGGGCGATGAAGAGTCCTTCGGGAGCGGCCTGCCAGCCGGCGAGCTCGAGAAGCCTGCGGCGCAAGGCATCGAGCCCCGCCCCGGTGGCCGCGGAGATGGCGATGCCCTGGTCGACCGTCGCCTCCGGCCTCAGGTCGAGCTTGTTGAAGACCTGGACGACCCGGCCCTCGCGCAGCAGGCGCTCGGGAAGGCGACCGGCGATGCGGGCATCGGCGGCGTCGTAGGCCGCGTCGCCGCGCCGGGTCAGGTCGTGCAGGAAGACCAGCGCGTCGGCGGACTCGATCTCGGCCCAGCTGCGCGCCACGCCGATGCGCTCGACCTCCTCGGCGGCCTCGCGCAGACCGGCGGTGTCGACGACGTGGATCGGGACGCCCTCGACCTGGATCGTCTGCGCCACCTTGTCGCGGGTGGTGCCCGGGGTGGCCGTGACGATGGCGAGCTCGGCACCGGCCAGCGCGTTCAGCAGCGAGCTCTTGCCGACGTTGGGCTGGCCGGCGAGCACGACGTGGATGCCGTCGCGAAGCAGCGCGCCCTGGCGGGCGCGGCCGAGGACCGCGTCGACGCCGGCGGTCGCGCGCGCGAGGCGACCTCGGGCGTCGGCGGCTTCGAGGAAGTCGATCTCCTCCTCGGGGAAATCGAGCGTCGCCTCGACCAGCGAGCGCAGCTCGATCAGCGTCGCGGCAAGGACCTCGATCTCCCGGGAGAACGCGCCATCGAGGGAGCGCGCCGCCGAGCGCGCCGCCGACTCCGTGCTGGCATCGATGAGGTCGGCGACCGCTTCCGCCTGGGCCAGATCGAGCTTGTCGTTGAGGAAGGCGCGCCGAGTGAACTCGCCCGGCTCGGCGATGCGAAGGCCAGGCAGATGCGGTCGCCCGCTCGCGGGATCGATCTCCGCCGCAGCCGACAGACAGCGTGCCAGCAGCAGCTGCAGGACCAACGGGCCGCCGTGCGCCTGCAGCTCGAGCACGTCTTCGCCGGTGTACGAATGCGGTGCCGGAAAGAACAGCGCCAGCCCGCGGTCGATCGCCTCCCCCGAGGCATCGACAAAGCCGGTGTAGGTCGCCTCGCGCGGCCGAAGGGCGCGACCGCACAGCGCTTGGGCAAGAGGCTCCAGGCCGTGGCCAGAGACGCGCACGATCCCCACCGCGCCGCGGCCGCTCGCCGTAGCGACGGCGACGATCGGGTCCTCGTGGCGCAGCGGCGAAAGCATCGCCGGATTGTCCGGCAGCGCGCCGGCGCGCTGCCCCTACTTGGCCGCGCTCTTGCCGAAGCTGCCGAGCACGCCGAGCTGCTTGTTGATCAGGTACTGCTGCGCGATCGACAGGATGTTGTTCGTCAGCCAGTAGAGGACGAGCCCGGCCGGGAAGAAGAAGAACATCACCGAGAAGACCAGCGGCATGATCCACATCATCCGCGCCTGGATGGGATCGGGCGGCGTCGGGTTGAGCCAGGTCTGCAGCAGGCTGGTCAGGGTCATCAGCACCGGCAGGATGAAGTAGGGGTCGGGAGCCGAGAGGTCCCGGATCCAGCCGATCCAGGGTGCGTTGCGCATCTCCGCGCTCGAGAGCAGCACCCAGTACAAGGCGATGAAGAACGGCATCTGCACCAGGATCGGCAGGCAGCCGCCGAGCGGGTTGACCTTCTCCTCGCGGTAGATGCGCATCATCTCCTGCTGCATCTGCTGCGGCTTGTCCTTCAGCCGCTCGCGCATCTCCATGATGCGCGGGTTGATCGCCTTCATCTTGCCCATCGAGCGGTAGGCGGTGGCGTTTAGCCAATAGAACGCGATCTTCAGAAGAACGACGAGGCCGACGATGGCCCAGCCCCAGTTCAGCGTCAGCTTGTGCAGCTGGGTGAGCAGCCAGAACAGCGGCTGCGCGAGGATCCGGAACCAGCCGTAGTCCTTGACCAGGTCGAGCCCCGGCGCGAGGGCGGCGAGCTTGTCCTCCTCCTGCGGGCCGACGAAGAGGCGGGCGTCGAAGGTCTTCGCCGACCCCGGCGCGATCTCGCCGAGCGGCAACAGCATGCCGACCGAATAGCTGTTGGCGTCGACCTTGTCGGTGAAGAACTCGCGCCGCGGTCCCGGGGCGCCGGGCTTGTCGACCAGCCAGGCCGACGCGAAGTAGTGCTGCACCATCGCCACCCAGCCGCTGTCGCCGGCCGTCTGGTGACCGGGCTTGTCGCCCGGGCGGCGCTTCTCGATCGAGCTGAAGTCGATCTTCTCGAAATGGCCGGTCTCGGTGTACACGGCCGGCCCGGTGAAGGTGAAGTAGAAGCTCGACTCCCCGGGTGGCGAGTTGCCGTCGCGCACCAGCTGCAGGTACAGGCGCGGGCTCACCGCCGCTGCCCCTTCGTTGACGACCTGATGCTCGACGCCGATCACGTAGTCGCCGCGACGAAAGGTATAGGTCTTGACGAGCTTCACGCCGCCGACCGGCGCGCTCTCGAGCTGCACCTTCAGCTCGTTCTGCCCGGCGCCGAGCGCGCGCTCGCCCGGAAGCGCGCGCATCGGCGTGTGATGGTTCGGCAGGCCGGTGCCGCCGCTGGGCGGAACCAAGCCGCTCTGGGCCACGTAGAGACGGCTCGCCGACCGATCGAGCAGCACCATCTTCTTGCTCGGGTCGACGGAGTCGGCCTGCTGCAGGAGCTCGACGCGCGCGAGCGTCCCGCCGTTGCTCTCGATCGTGGCGCGGAATAGGTCGGTCTCGATCGTGACGGCCTCGGCGCGCGCCGCGGGCGCCGAAGCCGCCGGTGCGGCCGCCGCCGGCAGCGCGGCTGGGCCGGCAGCGGTCGTGGGCGGCGCCGCGCTCCCCGGCACGCCCCCTGTCGAGGTGCCGGCCGCGGGCGCGGCAATCGTCGGCACGCCGGGTGCGGGCGTCCCCGTTGGGGCGGCCGGAGCGGTCGTCGTCCGGGCGGCCGGCGGCGGCCCGAAGAAAGACGGCTGGCCGGTGTGCTTGTTCCACGCGTCCCAGATCAGGAACAGCGAAGCGGAGAAGATCACCCACAGCAGGGTGCGTCGAATGTCGGTCATGGCGATGCGGATGACGAGGCGTCGCCGGGCCGCTTGTCGGCGGCAGGCGCGACGCGCCGGAGCAGGGCAGTGAAAGGACGGGGCGGTTCGGCGGGCACCGGGTCGAGCCCGCCGGCGCACCAGGGATGGCAGCGCGCCAGTCGGCCGAGCACCAGGGCGCTGCCGCCCCCGGCACCGTGCACCGTGAGCGCCTCCAGCGCGTAGGCGGAGCAGGTCGGCTCGAACCGGCACGAGCTGCCGAGCCACGGGCTCAGCGCGAACCGGTAGAAGCGAACGAGGCCGATGAGCAGGTGCCGGATCACGTCGACGACTCGGTGGAGGGCCGGGCCACGGCCCCGAAAAGGGCATCGAGCTCGGTGCGGCTGCCGAGCTTCAGCGCAGCGGACGCCGCGCTGGGAAACCGTTGCCTATCGAACGGCGCGCGCAGGCGAACGACCCAGAGTCCGGCCGCCAGTTCCGTCCGGTGACGCTCGGCCGCGGCGTAGATCTGGCGCTTGATCAACGAGCGCGTGACGGCGCGCCGCGCGTGCCGCTTGGGGACAACGGCGCCGAGCCACTGGCCGTCCGGCTGCGGCGCTTCGGAAGCGCAGTCATCCACAGGCGATGCACCCCTTATCCCCTGACTTGTTGATAAGTCCGGCGCCGAGCGGATCCGGCGCGCCCGGGCGGGGGCGCTCGGCAAGGCCGCCAGGTGGTGCACGGCGAAATGCGCCGTGGTCGCGCGGCTGCGCACCCTCAACACGCGCTCGAAGTCGACCGACCGGACGAGTCGAGCCATCGGCCTGGCCGGCGCCGGCGAGTCCGCAATTCCGGAACCGGCGGTCGGCGTCAGACCGCCAGACGCTTGCGGCCCTTGGCGCGTCGTGCGTTGATCACGGCACGTCCACCCCGCGACTTCATGCGGACGAGAAAGCCGTGCGTGCGTGCGCGCCGGACTTTCGAGGCTTGGTAGGTGCGTTTCATGATTGGCTTTCGTGGCCGCGCGTGGCCTCTGGTGTGTGCGACGTGATGCGCAGGTGGGCCCGGAGCCGGACTTGGCGAGTTGCCGGAGGAAAGTCCGGCATGCCCCGGCGGGCAACCTGCGATTACAGCAAGAAACGTGGTGGCCCGTCAAGCCGCCGGCCGGTCGGCAGGCCACGAGGGCGTGCTCCTGTCACCGGTGTTTTCCCCTGTGGATAACTGGCGCTCCAGGGTCGACTCGGGCTACAATTGCGAGCTTTGGCGGGCCACTTCTCCACATATGCGGACCGATCTCTGGCAGCGAGGCTGCGAACGTCTGGCGTCTGAGTTGCCCGACCAGCAATTCAATACCTGGATTCGCCCGCTGCCCGATGCGGACGTGGACGAGCAGGCCGAGAGCGCCGTCGTCACGGTGCGCGTTCCCAACCGCTTCAAGCTCGACTGGATCCGCAACCAGTACGCGGGCCGGATCGAGACGGTGCTGAGCGAGCTCGCCGGCAAGCCGGTCCGCCTCGACGTGACGCTCGCACCGCAGGACGGCGTCGCGCGTTCTGGCACCGCGTCGGGCCCGGGCAGCGTGCCGCCCGTACCCGCCGGCGAGGCTTCGCGGGCCGGCAGCAACGGGCGCGGCGCTGCGCCGGCGGGCACGCCCGTCACGGCGGCCGCGGCGGCGGCCGCCTCGGCATCCAGCCACGCTCCGCTGTCCAGCCGCAGCCGGCTCAACGCGGCGCTCACCTTCGACACGCTGGTGCCGGGCCGCGCCAACCAGATGGCGCGGACGGCGGCGCTGCATGTCGCCGGTGCGCCCGGCCAGATGTACAACCCGCTCTTCATCTACGGCGGGGTGGGCCTCGGCAAGACGCACCTGATCCATTCAGTGGGCAACGCCCTGCTCGCCGACCGTCCCGACGCGCGCATCCTCTACCTGCACGCCGAGCAGTTCATCACCGACGTGGTGAAGAACTACCAGAGGAAGACCTTCGACGAGCTGAAGGCGAAGTACCACCAGCTGGACCTGCTGCTGATCGACGACGTCCAGTTCTTCGCCGGCAAGGAGCGCACGCAGGAGGAGTTCTTCAACGCCTTCGAGGCGCTGCTCGCCAAGCGCGCGCACATCATCATGACCAGCGACACCTATCCCAAGGGCCTGGTCGACATCGACGAGCGCCTGACCTCCCGGTTCGACGCCGGGCTGACGGTCGCCATCGAGCCGCCGGAGCTCGAGATGCGGGTCGCCATCCTGATGAAGAAGGCGGAGCAGGAAGCGACGTCGATGCCTGAGGACGTCGCCTTCTTCGTCGCCAAGAACGTGCGCGCCAACGTGCGCGAGCTCGAGGGCGCGCTGCGCAAGATCCTGGCCTACTCGCGCTTCAGCCACAAGGAGATCAACATCGGCCTGGCGCGCGAGGCCCTGAAGGACCTGCTCTCGATCCAGAACCGGCAGGTCGGCGTCGAGAACATCCAGAAGACGGTGGCCGACTTCTACAAGATCAAGGTCGCGGACATGTACTCCAAGAAGCGCCCTGCCTCGATCGCCCGGCCGCGCCAGATCGCGATGTACATCGCCAAGGAGATGACGCAGAAGAGCCTGCCGGAGATCGGCGAGCTCTTCGGCGGCAGGGACCACACGACGGTTCTGCATGCCGTCCGCAAGATCTCGGCGGAGCGCCAGAAGAACACCGACCTCAACCACCAGCTGCACGTGCTCGAGCAGACCCTCAAGGGCTGAGATGCGGGCAGCGAAAACGCGATCTGTCAAGCAACAACGCTGGGGACAACTTGCACGGGAAGTGCGATCTGTGCACCGCCCGGCGTGTCCGAGCGGAGTTGTTCGCTTTCGACGACAGCGGCGACAGGCCTCCGTCGACAGCTTTCGAGCCTTGCTAAGTCACTGTCGTGAGGAAGGAAAATAGGCTTGTCCACAAAAAGCGCCTCTACCTACTACGACAACCATCTTGAGAGGTTGACATGATCGTCTTGAAAGCAGCACAAGAAAAATTCCTGAGCGCGCTGCAAGCCGTCTCGGGAATCGTCGAGCGCCGGCACACGCTGCCGATCCTCGCCAACGTGCTGATCCGCAAGAACGGGCCGCAGATCGAGTTCACGACCAGCGACCTCGAGATCCAGGTGCGCACAAACGCGGAGCTGGCCGGCGACAACGCGAGCTTCTCGACCACCGTCGGCGCGCGCAAGCTGATCGACATTCTTCGATCGCTTCCGTCCGACCAGACGGTGACGCTGACGGCGACGCAGTCCAAGCTGACGCTGGCCGGCGGCAAGAGCCGCTTCACGCTGCAGACGATGCCGGCCGACGACTTCCCGCTGGTCCAGGAGTCGGCCGACTTCGGGCCGATGTTCAGCGTGCCGCAGAAGACGCTGCGCGGCCTCGTCTCGCAGGTGCATTTCGCCATGGCGGTGCACGACATCCGCTACTACCTCAACGGCATCCTGTTCGTCGCCGAGGGCCGGAATCTGACCCTCGTCGCCACCGACGGGCACCGGCTTGCGCTGGCGCAGGCGACGCTCGAGGCGGACATCCCGAAGCAGGAGGTGATCCTGCCGCGCAAGACGGTGCTCGAGCTGCAGAGGCTGCTGCGCGACGACGATGCGCCCATCGAGATGCGCTTCGCCCCGAACCAGGCGAAGTTCTCGTTCGCAGGCATGGAGTTCGTGTCCAAGCTCGTGGAGGGGAAGTTTCCCGACTACAACCGCGTCATCCCGAAGAACCATCGCAACAAGGTGACGCTCGGACGCTCGCCCTTCCTGCAGAGCCTGCAGCGCGCGGCCATCCTGACCAGCGAGAAGTTCAAGGGCGTGCGCGTCAACATCGAGCCGGGCACCCTGCGGATCGCTTCGAGCAATGCCGAGCAGGAAGAGGCGATGGAAGAGCTCGAGATCGACTACGGCGGCGATGCCATCGAGATCGGCTTCAACGTCACCTACCTGATCGATGCGCTCACCAACATGGGCCAGGAGATGGTGACGGTGGAGCTGCAGGACACCAACTCGAGCGCGCTGATCACGGTGCCCGACCAGGCCGGCTTCAAGTACGTCGTCATGCCCATGCGGATCTGAAGAAGAAGACGTGACCACATCCTCGATGACCTCCAAAGACAACGATCACGACAAGAAGCCCGAGATCGCCGGCACGCACACCGACATGGCGGCCAAGGCGACGAACAGTCCCCTGCCCGTACCCGGCTCGACGCCGCCGAGCAATGGCAGCGTGCTGAGAACGGGCGCCGACGGCGACGGCAGCGAGGACGTCTACGGCGAGGGCAGCATCCAGATCCTGGAGGGTCTGGAAGCGGTGCGCAAGCGCCCCGGCATGTACATCGGCGACACCTCCGACGGCACCGGCCTGCACCACCTGGTCTTCGAGGTCGTCGACAACTCCATCGACGAAGCCCTGGCCGGCTTCTGCGACGACATCGTCGTCACCATCCACACCGACAACTCGGTCTCGGTCATCGACAACGGCCGCGGCATTCCGACCGGCGTCAAGATGGACGACAAGCACGAGCCCAAGCGCTCGGCGGCCGAGATCGCCCTCACCGAGCTGCACGCCGGAGGCAAGTTCAACCAGAACAGCTACAAGGTGTCGGGCGGCCTGCACGGCGTCGGCGTGTCTTGCGTCAATGGGCTGTCGAAGTGGCTGCGCCTGACGGTGCGCCGGGAGGGCCAGGCGCACTTCATGGAGTTCCGCCAGGGCGTGCCGCAGGACCGCGAGATCGTCGAGCGCGACGGTCATGCGATCTCGCCCATGAAGGTCATCGGCGAGACCGAGAAGCGGGGCACCGAGGTCCACTTCCTGCCCGATCTCGAGATCTTCTCGAACATCGACTTCCACTACGACATTCTCAGCAAGCGACTGCGCGAGCTCTCGTTCCTGAACAACGGCGTGCGCATCCGCCTGGTCGACGAACGCAACAACAAGGCCGACGACTTCGCCTTCGCCGGCGGCGTCAAGGGCTTCGTCGAGTTCATCAACACCGGCAAGAAGGTGCTGCATCCGAACGTCTTCTACGCGACCGGATCGAAGGGAAGCGAGCAGGGCAGCATCATCACGGCCGAGGTCGCGATGCAATGGAACGACGGCTACGGCGAGAACGTCCTCTGCTTCACCAACAACATTCCGCAGCGCGACGGCGGCACGCACCTCACCGGACTGCGCGCGGCGATGACG
>JAESGR010000248.1_pt1 | contig 67718 bp, 60 predicted proteins | sample 9269771 | NCBI WGS metagenome assembly JAESGR01 (sample SAMN15739572, study PRJNA653492) | algae metagenome | isolation source: Chroococcus sp. CMT-3BRIN-NPC107 and co-occurring heterotrophs from well... | place: USA: Clark Mountains Wilderness, California | collected 2010-04-18 | reverse complement strand
TGCCGAGCCCAGGACGATCGCCGACGTTGCCGCGAGCAGGCGGACGAGACGCATGTGAACCTCCCTGTTCACCCGGTCTTCCTGCGGGTGTGGCGATCATCTACGACGGCTCCCCAGCCCAGAGCAAGTAATAGATCGTATGAATAGCCGTGTTCCACACGAGCCTGCTGCACATCTCCGTCGCCTCGCCTATCCTCGCGGCAGATCCGGAAGGACCGGACGGAGGACATGGACGTGCCGATCGATCGACGCAGGCTGGTGGCGGGTACAGTGGCGCTCATGGGTGGGATGGCAGCGGCCGGCATGGCCCAGGCGGCTTCGCGCCAGGAGATCGACGCGGAGGTGGACCTCGCCCTGGACACGCTGTTTCGTCACAACAGCGCGGCCAAGGCGCTCTCGGAGAAGGCCAAGGCGATCCTGGTCTTCCCGCGGGTCGTAAAGGGCGGCTTCGTGGTGGGCGGCAGCTTCGGCGAGGGCGCTCTCCTGGAGAACAGGGAGAACCGCGGCTACTACAACACCGTCTCGGCCTCGTTCGGCCTGCAGGCGGGTGCGGAATCCTTCGCCTATGCCCTCTTCTTCATGAACGAGAAGGCGCTGAGCTATCTCACGGACAGTCGCGGCTTCGAGCTGGGCGTAGGGCCGACGCTCGTGGTGGTGGACGAGGCCGTGCAAAAGCAGCTCACGACCACGAACGTATTCCAGGACGTCTATGCCTTCATCTTCAGCGAGCAGGGCCTGATGGCGGGCCTTGGCATCGAAGGCTCCAAGATCAGCCGGATCGAACCGGAGGCCTGATCCGGCGGACCCCGGCAGGCCTCAACTGCCGGCCGGGGTCGGACCGCCGGTGGGCGTACTGCGGCGAAGGAGCCCGCGCAGGTCCGTCTCGCGCAGCCAGGCGGGGACGGCCAGGGACGCGATCGCCGTGATGGCGATGAGCGTGCGGGCCAGCTCCGTGAACGGGCCGTAGTGCTTGTCCAGCGCCATCACCAGGTACACGACCGCGACGTGGAACACGTAGACCTGCAGGGAGTGGCGGCCGACCAGGCGCAGGAACGGCAGGGAGAAGAGGCGCGTGAACAGGTCGGCCAGCTTGCGGATCCGGCTGTTCTCCGAGCGCGGGCCCGCGATCATCACCCAGGCAAGCAGATAGCCGGTCGCGACGAAATTGAGGAGATAGACCAGGCTGAACTCGCCACGGTTGGTGACCGCCACGAAGCGGTTCCACACGACTTCCGGCAGGATCCCGAAGGTCCAGCTCACCCGGAACAGCAGGAAGAACAGGAAGAAGGCAAGCGCCGCCACGACCACCGCGCGCTGGTCCGGCCGGAACACATTGCGCCACTCGATCTGCCTGGTGCTGGTCAGCACGCCCATGACCATGCCGCTCATGAACACGATCTGCCACGCGAAGACGTTGAAATGGCTTCGCATGGCAAGGCCCTCGTCCCAGCTGCCGAGCAGTCGGTCGACGGCGGCACCCATTGGCAGGACCAGACCCAGCTGCACCGCGAACCAGCAGACCGCGGACATGGTGGCGACCAGGGCCCAGCGGCCCTTGAGCACGAGGTAGACGAGCGGCGGGGCCACCAGGAGGTAGACGATGTACTGGGGCAGGATGTCCATGTAGGTCGGCTGGTGCAGCAGCGAGGCGGCTGCAAAGCTCGAGGCGCGGCCGGGCGAGGCCAGCTCGCCCAGCCAGTCGATCCAGTAGCCGCGCGCCGTCGGCATCAGCCTTGCCGCGAGCAGCAGCACGAACAGGCAGAAAAGCGCGTAAAGGTAGAGTTCGGCCGCTCGGTGCCAGATGCGGTTCGCCCCGGCCAGGAAGCCGTCGCGGCTCATCCGCCGTGCATAGACCATGCCGATCAGAAGTCCGGACAGAAAGACGAATCCCTGGGCGTCCTCGACGAAGCCGATCTCGGCATGGTTGATGCGAACGAGCGCCAAGCCCTTCGTGAAGTGCAGGTGGTTCAGCATCATGAAGACGAGAAAGTAGCCTCTCAGTCCATCCAGCAGTTCGAACCGCCGCATCCTCACCCGTCTCCTCTCGACGATTCGGCATCGCTCTGGGCTGCCATCAGCGAAGACTGCATGGCATGCGCCCGTCCGAATCCCACGAATACGGCGGAATAAATGCAGATCAGGGCCGAAGTTCCGGATATGCCACCTTCAACGATGTCATCTGAACGAACGTTAGGGATGCGCCCATGACCGTGGCGCATGCGGCATGTCCGCAACAGGTTCCCTCCATGCGAAGATAAATTCGCGTTGTGCGCGAATTGACTGATGATCCTGACCGGGTTCTGACCTATCGGTCATCTCGACCCTGCGCACGGGCCATATAGCCCCTCATCGTGATGGAACAGAGTCGATCATGAAAAACACGCTCATCGTGGGCGCGATGCTGCTCGCCCTGTCGGCCGCCTCCACGATGGCCGCAGCTTCGCCGTGCGCAGCACCCGAAGGTGCCTGGGGTCCATTCAAGCCGCTAGCAACCAGCCAGAAGGCCCTAGCGACCAGGGGCGCCCTGAAGATCGTGGCACTGGGCTCGTCCAGCACGTTCGGCACCGGTGCCACCAGCCCTGGCCATGCCTATCCCGCCCAGCTCGCCAGCATCCTGCAGAAGAGATTCGTGGAGGCCCGGATCGAGGTCATCAACGCTGGGATCGGCGGCGAGACCGTCGACAAGAACCTGGCCCGCCTCGACAGGGACGTGCTCGCCAAGAAGCCGGACCTGGTGATCTGGCAGGTCGGCACCAACGACGCATTCCAGAAGAAGAGCATCGCCGACGTCTATCAGGGTGTCCTGAACGGCATCGCCCGGATCAAGAAGACGGGTGCGGACGTTGTGCTGATGGAGACCCAGTACTTCCCGGGCAGACCGGACACCGACGCTCTCAAGGCTGCCCGTGCGATGGTGCGCAAGGCCGCCATGGAAACGCAGGTAGGCTTTCTGCCCCGCTACACGTTGATGCGGCACTGGATCGAGACCGGCGAGTTCACGCCACGTACCCTGCTCATCGCCGACAGGATCCACATGACCGATGCCAGCTACCATTGCCTGGCCAGACGGGTGGCGGACCTGCTGCCGGGACCTGACGCCGTTGCCGATGGCGGCATGGTGGCGGTCACCAACAACCGCGACGATAACAAGGCCAATGGCGCCATCGTCGCACATTGATGTCGCTGGGGCATCGGGACCACTGCTCGATGAGGAGCATGCAACTGGCATGACGGACTGACGTCGTCCGAGGCATTCAGGCTACCTTGCCTTGCGCCCTCAGGAACGAGCCAAGCTGCGATCGTGCCGGCGTAGTCGAGCCGCATGAGCAGGCAGCCCAGATGGCGGGCACCGCGCGCTGGGCATGAGAAGTACGACGGCAGACGCCTGTTCTGGTCAGCGATGCGGCAGCACGGGGCAGTCCTGCCGCCCGGTCGGCGGGTGCGACCAGCGGAAGGCCTTGATCCGGCTGCCGTCTGGCAGGTCGATCGGCTCCATGCGCCTTACCACCAGGTCGGCCACGGAGTCGTCGATCATCGGCTGGTTGCGCCAGCGGAACGTGGGCGTGACCAGGAGGCCGGTCGGGAAGCAGTCGATGATCTTGTCGACGGCATCGGGCGTCGCGACCACCGGGCGTTCCGTCCGGATGTCGAGCGTGAATTCCTCCTTGCCGCGGCCCTGGGTGCGGACCTCCCCCATCCGGCTCCGGCTGATCAGGATGTCGTAACGTCCGAGGAAGTAGAGCGAGTCGAGCTCGTTGCTGGTGAGCACGACATCGGCCTTCTCCAGGTCCGGGCGCAGGATCGGCAGGACCTCGGCCCAGCGCGGCGCCGGCTGTGCTGGCGGCACGGTGATGTCGGCCAGCAGGGTGACCGTGCGCACGAAGGCTGCATTCGCGCCGACCACCCAGAGCACCGCAAGCACCAGGAAGATGGTGGCAGCCGTGCCTGCGCTGCGGCCGGGCGCCAGACGGGCGAACGCGATGCCGGCATGGGCGCGGGTGAACGAGACGACCCGCCGGATCAGGGCCGCCAGCGCGATCCCCCAGATGATGTAAAGAAACGGCAGTACGTAAAAGACGTACCGCATGCTCTTGTTGCCGGCAAAGCTGTGCAGCGCGATGCCCAGGCCGAACAGCACGGCGGCGAAGAACGTAGGCCGGGGTGCCGCGACCAGCGCCACAGCGAGCAGGACCGGCAGGAGCGTCCAGAGCGTCGGATAGAACAGCAGGAACCAGGTATGGTAGTAGACGACGTTGCCGGCGTTCTCCGCCGACCATTGCGGCGTCGCCCGGTACATGCGGAGTGCCACGTCGAGCTTGCCGGTGGCCTGCGCCACGACCAGCGCCAGCACGAGGAGCAGCAGGCCCGCGACGATCAGGCCGATCTTGCGGCCGGCCGGCACGTCCTTGCGCAGGAACCAGGGTCCGAACAGGTAGAGCACCGCCCAAAGGCCGAGGCCGGCCACGCCGATCAGCGTGGTGACCTGGAAGAAGGTCGCGATCGCGAGGGACAGGATCGCGACGAGCCCCAGGACGATCCGCGCGTTGCGGGTATGGTCTCCGGCAACGGCCGCGTAGACCGCGAAGCAGCCGACCAGGAAGGCCAGACCGTGGATGCCGTAGAAGCGCGCGAACTGGGCGATGTCGACAGTGAACGGAGCCACGGCGAACAGAAGGGCCGCGAGCACGCCCGCCACATTGCCCACCTCGCGCCGCACCCAGACGAACAGGAGGGGCACCATCAGCGCGACCGAGATCAAGGATGGCAGCCGGGCCACCCAGCGGTCCTCGCCGAACATCCCGAACAGCTGCGCGATCGTCCAGGTGAAGGGACCACCGCGCCGGTACACGCCCTCCGCGATCACGAAGTCCCCGGTCTGCAGGTACCCGCGCGCGGCCAGGATATGGTAGAGCTCGTCGAAGTCCGGCGCCTTGTTCAGGTTGATCGCATAAAGGGCGGCGGCACCGACGAACAGGAGGAAGGGCAGCAAGGGCCCCTGGCGCAGCGAGTTCATGGCTGACGCTCTCCCAGCAGCTCACGCATCAATCCGATCAAGCGTGCCGCCTCCTTGTCCCAGTTGAAGGTGGAAAGAACCGCCGCCCTGCCCCGCTCGCCCATGGCACGCGCCTCGTCGGGGTGGGCCGCCAGCCAGCGGACAGCGTCCTGCACGGCTTCCAGCGAGTTGGGATCGACGCAGAGGCCGACCCGGTGGCCCTCGATCAGCGACTTCCAGACCGGGAAGTCGGAGGCCAGGATCGGCAGGCCGGCCGCCATGTACTCGAAGAACTTGGTCAGTTCCTTTTCGCGGTAATGGCTGGTCTCGGGCATTACTGCCAGGCCGCAGGTCCAGGGCTCGCGATAGGCCTGCAGGATCCGCGAGAACGGCAGCTTCTCGCCGATGCCGACGATCTCGAGACGACTGGCACCGCTGCCGGCGCGCTCCTGCATCTTCCTGGCAAGATCGACCGGGGTGACGCCCACGGCCTGGACGAACGCGTCGTCCATCGTGCGCGCCAAGTCGGCATAGGTCAGCGCGCCCCGCTCCATGTTGAGGCCACCGGTGTAGAGGAGCCTGGGCGTGGCGGGAGGCTCGCTCGGCCGCTCGGCCAGCACGGCCAGCACGGCCGCGAACTGCTCGAGCCTCGGGTAGTTCAGCACCGGAACAGCTTCGGGGAAGCGGCGGGCGTAGTAGCGCTCGGCGATGACGGTGCGAAAGGCCCGGCGGGTCAGGCGCTCGACGCCGTAATAGCCCCAGGCGGCGACCTTCTTGGACACGGCGCCGGGGAGATAGGGCGTCTTGTCGAGGATCGAGGTGTAGTAGTCCTCGTGGACGTCGAACACGACCGGCTTGCCGGCGGCGCGCAGGCGCAGGGCCGGCAGGATCAGCTCGGGATCGTGGAACTGGTAGACGTCGGCGTCTTCGGCCAGGCCGCGGGCGATCACCGCCCGGGTGGTCTTGAGGAAGCGCTCCTTGCGGCCGCGGGGCAGTGGCACGGTCAGGATCTTCACGCCCTTGGCGACACGATCTGTGCCAGCGTCGGGCACGACCAGGCTGATGTCGAAGCCGGCCTCGGCCAGCGACACGCATTCCTTCTCGAAGATGCGGTTGTCGAAGGCATGGTGCACCGAGGTCAGGTGCACGATCCTCGGCTTCCGTCCGGAGGCGGCGACCGCCATGCTCACGTCCTGCCGCAGGAAAGCGACCGGTCGGGGCAACCGGACGGCCCGGCCGGGGCGGGCACGGGACTGGCTGGATAGGCGATCATGAAGTGCCCGCTGCAGGTCGTGGAATGACGGCGCCGGAAAATGCCAGGAGGATCAGCTACGGCGCAAGGCAGCCGGGCATACCAGGAGTCACCAGGCGAGGATACGGGGCCCGAGCGCACGGCCGATCAGCGTCGTGATCACGAGCGCCGGCAGGTAGGCGGTGACCAGATAGAGCGGATCGTCGTTCGGGCAGTGAAGGGCGTAGGCCGCGGCCGACAGCGTTCCTGCGAGGAGGCCGACCATGAGCCCGGTGCGCGGCAGGTCGGTCGGCGCCTGCATCCGTGCTGCATGGCCCAGCAGGACGAAACCGGGCAGGGCGAACAGCGGGACCATCACGAGGCACCACAGCGTCTCGTTGCGCCAAAGCGGCGGGGCAGGTCCGCTCAGCAGCTGGTAGGCTGCCGCCGCGAGAAGAACCGCCACGGCCGCCAGCGGCAGACAGAGACGCCGGCCGACCGGAGCGCCTGGCCGCAACATGCGCAGGAGCGATGGCAGCGTCAGCAGGCCCAGGCCCAGCGCGAAGGCAAGCTTGCCCAGCACCGGCAGGCTCGCCAGCACGCCCATCGGCCGCAAGCCCAGGACCAGGGCCGTGAGCAGCAGGGCCGTGGCAAAGCCGATCAGAACCGCGGACGGCAGGGACCAGCTGCTCGGGCGATGGACCTCGCGGTCGGCGACCAGCAGGTCGATGAGTTCCGGCGTGTTCATCCGCGGCCTCCATCCCGCTTCACCAGCAGGGCCAGCCGCTTCAGCCCCCGATGCACCCCGACCTTGATGGCCGAGACCGACATGCCGGAGCGAAGGGCGGCGTCCTGGACGGACAGGCCTTCCAGCCGGGTGAGCTCGATCGGCACGCGCATCTGGCGCGGCAGGGTCGCCATCAGCTTGGCGATGTCGCCGGGCGCGGCGGCCTCCTCGGTGTCGGTGTCGGCCGGCAGCTCCATCGCAGCGTCCAGCTCGATCTGCACGCCTTCCACCCGGCGGCGCCGCACCCGGTCGATCAACCGGTAGCGTGCGATCGCGAACAGCCACGGTCCAGCCGGCGCGGCCCGGTCGTAGGTGTGACGCTTGGCGTGGATGGAAAGCAGGGTTTCCTGCACGATGTCTTCCAGCTCGTTGATGAGCCCCGGCGGGAGGCGGCGCCGCAGGAAGGCGCGCAGCCGCCGGGCGGCCTCCTCCAAGAACGCCCGATAGGCCGCCTGGTCGCCATCGAGCGCGCTGCGCAACAGGATGTCGAGCCGGTCGGCCTGATCGGTCCGTTCCATGTCTCCCTGTTCCTACGTACCGGACGCGCGGCAGGTTACAGCCAAGCCGGATGGGCAACCAGCCGGGCGGCGCTACCGGACCTGGCAGGCCTCGTCGAAGCTCAGGCGCGGGTTGCGCTGCCGTTGTTCCGCCGGATCGCCGAAGCCGAGATTGCACAAGAAGATCGTCGACCAGCGTCCGTCCGGGAAGAAGGCGGCGTCGACCTTCGCCTTGTCGAAACCCGCCATCGGACCGCAGCCCAGCCCCTTGGCCCTGGCGGCCAGCATGAAGTAGGCGGCCTGGAGCGTCGCGTTCATGGCCCCCGCCGCATCCGCCTTGGACTGGTCACCGGTGAACCAGGAGCGGGCGTCCGAATGCGGCCAAAGGCGCGGCAGGAGCTCGTAGAAGTGGCGGTCGAAGGCGAAGATGGCGCAGACCGGTGCCGCCATGACCTTGGGGCGGTTGCCCGAAGACAGGGCCGGCTCCAATAGGGCCTTCGCTTCCGAGGAGCGGACGAACACGATCCGCAGCGGCTGGTTGTTCGCCGAGGTCGGGCCCATCTTGGCGAGATCCCAGACCTCCTCGAGCAGGCTGTCCGGCACCTCCTGCGGCAGGAACTTCGTCTTGGTGGCCGCGACGCGGAAGATCCGGTCCAGCATGGCGTCATCGCTCATGGGCATCTCGCTCCAGGAATTGCAGTGAAGTCGCGGCGGCGCTCACTCCGCCTGGGCCGCGGCCACGCCGTCGTTGCCGGCCGGCTGGCCGGTCAGGATGACATGGCGGGTGAGCAGCCAGTTCAGCCCGTAGTTCAGGCTCATGCCGATGCTGTAGATGAGCAGGGTCACGTTCGCTGAAAGGCCGGCCAGCCAGCCGAGCGCGAAGGCGGCCAGCGTGATCGTCATGTTGCCCACGTCCCACCACAGGTTCAGGTCCTGACGACCGAACATGGAGAGTGTCTGGCCGATCGGGAAGATCACGAACTGGGCGAGATACATGATCGCCAGGATCTGCAGCTGGACGCCCGCCTCGCGCCAGGCCTCGCCGAACACGAGGGCGAACAGGAAAGGAGCCGGGATGGCCACGGCCGCCATGCCGAGCGTGCCGATCCAGGCGAGGTGGAAGGTAGTGGTCTTGAACAGGCGGAACATGGCGGCCCGGTCCTCACGGGCGAGCCTGGGGGCGGCGCCAAGATAGGCCTGGCCGATGCTCATGCCGAGCAGCCGCACCGGTGCCAGCACCACGCGCTGCGCCAGGCCGAACTGCCCGGCGACCACGGGGCCGAACAGCGTGGCCAGGAACACGGCCGGCAGCATCTTGGCCGAGGTGTTCAGCAGGAGCGAGGGGGTGAGCAGCAGGGGAAAGCGGCGGTGGCGGGACAGAGCAGCGCGGATCATCGGCCAGCGGGTGCCGCGCAGGACCCGGCGCTGCTCCGGCCCGAAGCTGCGCACGAAGTTCGCGACACCTGCCGCCTGGCCCAGCGCCTGGCCGATCACGAGGCCGGCGGCACCCTTGGCGAGCCAGCCATGGACCAGCTGCCAGACGACCTGGAAGCCGATCTGAGCAAACTTGCTCAAAGCCACCGCCTGGAAAGCCTGGTGGCGCACCGCCCAGAGATTGGTGGCGTTGTAGAGGGCCATCGCGGCCGTGCCGACGGGAACGGCCCAAAGCAGCGGCCGCAATGCTGGGACGTTCGCCTGCTCGGCGAGGTGGCCGCCACCGAAGAACACCGCCACCGCCACCAGCACGGTAGTCGATGCGCCGGCCACCATGGCGGCGAGGAAGGTGGCCGCGGCATCCTCGGGTGCTGCGTCGAGTGGAATGGCGGTCTCGTAGCGCAGATTGGTGATGGCGCCGGTGATCGAGACGATCGCCGTGAAGACCGCGAGGACGCCGAAGTCCTCGGGCGTGTAGAGGCGGGTCAGGATCGGTGTCACCGCGATCAGCAGCGCCTGGGCGGCCAGCGTGCCGAGGGTGACGATGAGCGCATTGCGGGCAAGCCCGCCTTTGCGGAAGCGGGCGGTCAGACGGGCGAGCACGTGAGCGGGTAGCCTCGGTCCTTGAGCGGCGGCGCCTTCTTGCCATGTCCGGGCCGGGCCCGCGACCCCGCGCACGCAAAAATAGAATGGGGCCGCGCCAGAACGGCGCGGCCCCCTGTGGCTCCCGACAGGGCGTCAGGCGATGCGGAATGCAACGGGCATATGGAGGTCCGTGCGGGACTGGGTGCCCAGCCGGTCCGAATCGAAGCTCCAGCCGGCCCAGCTGGAACCGCCATTGGCGCTGTACTCGCCGTAGCTGCTCGGTGGCACGTTGCGGTCGGTGAAGCCGTAGGCGGCACCGCGCTGGAAGGCACCGAACCAGTAGTTGCCGGACGTAGCGGAGAAGCGGACGAAGTAGGTCTTCCCCTTCACGAGCATGCGCGGCTGACTGAACGACTTGAACTGCCACGGCACCGGCACGTCGTAGCGCGTGCTGAGAACGACCTGCGACGCCGGAATGCGGACGTCCTCCATGATCGTCCCGCTGGACCCGTCGATCAGCTGGCAGATCAGGTCCGAGGGAGTGCCGCCATACTTGCGCACACGCGTCCAAAAGCCGTCGACGCTGCGCGTCTCGTCCAGGATCGGGAAGCGCTGCCGCGCCATGAACGAGCCGCCGACCTGCTTGTCCGCCGTGTCGGCCGAGTAGATCCAGCCCTGCCCGCAGGCCATGCCGTCGTCATAGATGACCTCGAAGATCGGGCAGCGATCCGGCCGGATGTACCAGCCGGAGCTGTTGGTATAGAGGTGGGCCATCATGTCGCCATGATACGGCCCCATCCGCCCCGTGCCGCCCAGCGGGATCGGCTGCTTGGTGTGCAGCATGTTGACGGAGATCTCGTTGTCGCCGCTCGCGTCGAGCTGCAGGAAGACGAGATGGTAGATCTGGCCCGCCGTCAGCACCGGTGCGGCCCCGGTGAACGGCACCTTCGGAAACTGGTCGATGTCCAGGAGACCGGTGATGCTCTCCGTCTTGGCGAGGACCGTGGAGCTGGGAAAGTTGTTGGCCGGGTTGTTGGTGCGCAGCTCGACCCGGATGGTGCCGCCGTTGCCGATGCTGTAGCCGACATGGCCGCCCGGCACGTCCTTCTTGTTCCACCAGCGCACATGGGTGATCGCGCCATTTCGCTCGGCGACGAAGCGGAAGGCAGCGGGCCGATTGTAGCCGAACCGGGTGTTGCCCACCGCCTCCGCGTGGACCGTGCACCCGAACAGGCGGCCCCGGTACGGCTTGTCGTCCTGGGCACTTGGCGGCGGCGGCTCCACCTCGACCATCACCGTGCCGACCGAGGTGGCGTTCTGCGGGTCCTGCATGGTGTAGGTGAAGAAGTCCCGGCCGACGAAGCCGGTGGCGGGCGTATAGACGATCTTGCCAGCCGAAATGACGGCCGTGCCGTTGGCGGGCGTGCCGACCTGCCCCGAGACGAGGCTGCGCGTGCCGCTTTCCGGGTCGAGATCGTTGGCGAGCACGTCGATGGTGACGGCCGTGTTGCGTGAGGTGCTGGCCTGGTTGGGCAGCGCCACCGGCGCCTGATTGGCAGTGCCGAACACGTCCTCGCCGCCAAGGCCATAGAACGCCATCGGACGGCGCTGGTTGAGCTCCTCGGCCACCAGCCAGTTGTCCGGCAGGGCGCTGGCGCGGATACGCACCTCGTCGATCGCGCCGTCCCAGGCGCTGCTCGCGTCCTGCGAGGCCCGGCCGATGCGCAGGGGACCGTTGCTGAAGCTCGTGGTGCCCGCCCGATCGGGCGAGGCATAGGTCGAGCTGGTGGCAACCCCGTCGATCCAGATCCGGGGGCTGCCGCCCTTCTGCCAGACGACCGCCAGCTGCTGCGCCACGGTAGCCTGCACGTCGGAGGCACTCTCCACCCGGTTGCGCCCGTCGGTAAGCTGGTGCTCGACCAGGATCACGTTGGTGCCGTCGCCGGAGTAGCCCGCCTTGTCGTAGCGCAGGCAAAAGCCCATGGCGTCGTCGCGGCCGCTGATCGGGCCCACCGACAGGATGCCGCGATCGGTCCCGATCTGGTCGGCCTTTACCCTGGCCTGGATGGAATAGGCGGACAGGCCGTCCAGGAAGGTCGGCAGCGCCAGTGTCAGCTCGCTGGACGTGCCGTTGAAGTTGCCGGCGTCGCCGATCAGCGCGGCGCTGCCGATCGACGCGGCAGTCAGGTTGCGGCCGCGCCCGGTGCGGTCGCTGGTGCTGGGCAGGTGGTAGACCGCCAGATAGTCCTTCCAGACTCCTGCCACGTTCTCTTCCGAGATCGTTAGGCCCGGCTTCCCGTAATACAGGAAGACGGTCGTATCCGCGGTGGAGCCAATTGTGGGAATGCGTACCCAGGCACGCAGGGTCCCGGATGAGGCGACATAGCTTTCGGTCTCATGGTCCAGCCGCGTGCCGGTACCCGTCTCGAAGCGCAGGTCCAGTCCGACCAGGCTTTCCAGCCGGCCACCCGACTGGGCCTTGGGCTTCAGCCAGTTGCCGCTCAACTCCACCAGCATCGGGAAGTCGGTGAGCGATCCGCCGGTGAGCGAGGTCCGCGGGATCACAATGCGGCGGCGGTAGCGGTAGCCATTGGCATAGGTCTGCGGCGCTGGATCTGCCTGGACCTGGATCGTAACAGTGCCGGCCGTTTCTGCGCCCTTCGCATCGGCGATCCGGTAGACGAAGCCGTCCGTGCCGAGGAAGCTGGTGGCCGGGGTGTAGACGATCCGCTGCTGGGCATCGACGGCGACCTTGCCGTTCGGCGGCATCGTCACGGAGACGAGCCTGATCGCGTCGCCGTTGGGGTCGCTGTCGTTGGCCAGCACCGGGATCGTCACGGCCGTGTTGACATAGGTGGTCACACTGTCCGCCGCGGCGGTCGGGGCGGCGTTCGCCGCCTGGACCTGGACCGTCACGCGACCCGTTGCCGTGCCGCCGGCTCCGTCCGAGATCGTGTAGGTGAAGCTGTCGGTGCCGGCGAAACCCGCGGCCGGGGTATAGGTGACCTGGTTCAGCCCATCGATCGAGACGGCGCCGTTGGCTGGCATGGACAGGCCGGTCAGCTGCAGGGGGTCACCGTTGCCGTCCATGTCGTTCGCGAGGATGGCGATCAGCACGGGCTGCCCGGGTGTCGTCGAAGCCACGTCGTCCCTGGCCAGTGGCGGCAGGTTGGTTCCTGCGACGATGACCGTCACGACGGCGGAGTCGGACCCTCCCTGCCCATCGGACACGCTGTAGGCGAAGCTGTCGGTTCCGACGAAGCCAGGCTCGGGCTGATAGGTGACCGACATGTTCGGGTGCGCGGTGATGCTGCCATGCTCGGGCATGGACACGCTGGCGAGCTGCAGCACGTTCCCGTCGGGGTCATTGTCGTTACCGAGGACAGCGACGTTGACCATGGCGCCCGGCGAGGTCGCGACGACGTCGTCGTTGGCGACCGGCTGCCGGTTGGTGGCGCTGACGGTGATCGTGATGATGGCCTGCGCCGTCTCCCCGGTCGCGTCGCCGACCGTGTAGCTGAACTGGTCGACGCCGGAGAACCCGCCCTGGGGAGTGTAGACGAGCGTGTTCGGCTCGAGCCCAAGGGCCACGCTGCCACTGGCAGGCGACGAGAATCCGGCCAGGACGAGGTTCTGGCCTTCGTCGTTGGCGAACGGCGAGATCGTAAGGGGCTGACCGGGCAGGGTCGCCAGATTGTCGGGACGGGCGGTCGGCATGACGGGCAGCTCCAGACAGGTAGGGTTCATGGCCCATCGTTAGGACCACAGTCTGAACTGCCTCTACTCCTATGATAGGAGTATAGTCTCCGTCAAATGGAAAACGTCTTCCCCTCTGCCGCTGCGTCCCCCCGGTCGACCGGCCTCAGTTCAGCAGGTGGGACAGCCGCGGATCGCGATAGTCGTCCACGGCGATCGAGGCGCCGAGCGCCAGGATCTCGTCCTCGGGCAGGACCGCCTTGATCCCGACAACGGTCAGGCCGGCCGCCACGGCGGAGCGAATCCCGGACCGGCTGTCCTCGAACGCGATCGACCGGTCCGCGCTACCGCCCAGCAGGTCGAGACCGGTCAGGTACGGCAGCGGATGGGGCTTGGCGTCGGCAAGCTCGTCCGCGCTGACGATGCTCTCGAACCAGTGAAGCAGGCCGGCTGCGGCCAGCACCTTCTCGGCATTGGCCACCGGCGCATTGGTCACCACCGCACGTCGCAGGCCCTGACGATGCGCCTCTTCCAGGAACGGCACCACGCCGGGCAGCGGCGACAGCTCGCCCAGCATGTCCCGGTAGAGCCTTTCCTTGTCCGCCATGTGGCGCAGGCGCTCCTCCGGATCGAGATGCGGCAGGAACTCGGCGGCGATGGCCTCGGAGGCGCCACCGAGGATGCGGCTCTCGTAGATCTGTTCGTTGAACGGGATGCCCAGCTCCCCGAACAGGATCTCGAACGCCTTGAAATGCTGTTCTTCAGTATCGACCAAGGTACCATCCATGTCGAACAGGAGTACGCGCGTCATCGGTCCTCACGGCTGCCAGATGAATTGGAGATGGGGGCTGCAACTGGTGCGTAGCAGGTCTGTAAGCGCAATGCGGCCTTGCGCCCATGGAAGCACGACGCTCCTTGGCAGCGCTGCTGGCACCAGTTGCCATTTCCGGAACCTTCGTCGAGACTGTACGCAACAGCCCGCTGGGCATAACGATCATCATCGGATCAGGCGATGCGACCGGTCTTCCGCCTTTCATGGATCATGTCGGCCGGCCTCCTCGCCGCCTGCACCGCCGCGGCACCCGCCGACGGTCCACCGGTCGTGGTCAACGAGCTGGCTTCGGAGACCACCACCGCCTCGGGCCAGCCGATTCGCCTGCCGCAGGGCGATGCGCGGATCCTGCTGTCCGAATACATGATCGCCCCCGGTGCAAAGCTGCCGGTGCACAAGCACCCGTTCACGCGCCTTGCCTATGTGCAGGCCGGCACGCTGTCGGTCACCAACACCGACACCGGCCAGACGGTCGTCTACACGCCCGGCGACCTGGTCGTGGAAGCGGTCGACCAGTGGCATTTCGGCGAGAATGTCGGCACGACACCCGTCGAGCTGCTCGTGCTGGACGAGCTGGTCGGGGACGGACCCGCGACGGTCCTGAAGAAATAGGCCAGGCCCCTCAGGCCGCGATTGCGCGCAGGCCCTTCAGGCCGCGCAGTTTCAGGGCCAGCATGGTGATGTCGTCGGCCTGGGCGGCGCCGTCGGTGAAAGCGTCCAGCCCTGCCTGCACGTCCTCGACCACGACGCGCGGCTCGGTCGCGTCCAGCTTGGCCAGGGCCACCTCCAGTCCTTCCGTGTCGAAGAACTGGGCCTGCCGGTCGGCGGCCTCGGTCACGCCGTCGGTGAACAGGAACAGGAGGTCCCCCTCCCGCAGATCGATGGTGAGTTCGTCGAAGCCGACCTGATCGGACACGCCTAGGGCCGGGCCCAGGAAGGCCTCGATCGCATCGAGCGTGCCATCGCGCCGACGGATGAAGGGCGCGTTGTGCCCGGCATTCGCGAGCTTCATCTGGCCGGTGCGCGTGTCCAGGACGGCGACCAGGGCGGTCGCGAACATCATCTGGGGGTTGTCGGACGCGAGCACGTCGTTGGCAAAGCGCATGGCTTCGGCCGGCCCGGAACCCTGCAGGCAGGCGGCCTTGATCAGGCTGCGCGCGATCGCGATGAACATGGCGGCGGCGACACCCTTGCCCGAGGCATCGCCGATCGCCACCGCGATCCGGTCCTCGTCGATCAGGAAGAAGTCGTAGAAGTCGCCACCCACCTCCTCGGCCGGGCGCATCGCGGCGTAGACATCGAAATCGGTGCGGCCTGGGAAGGCAGGGAAGCTGGCCGGCAGGGTCGAGAGCTGCAGGGCGCGGGCGATCGACAGTTCCTGGCGCAGGTGCACCAGTTCCTCGCGCTCGCGCACCGCCTCCTTCAGCCGCTCGAGGTCACGCGTGCGCTCGGCCAGCAGCGCCGACAGCTCGTGATACTGGGCGACCACCCGCGCGGTCATGCGGTCGAATGCTACCGCAAGCGGCGTGGTGCCATCCGCATCGGCATCGGCCGCGCCGCTCTTCGCCTCGATCTCGGCCAGATCGCGCGCAAGCTCGCCTCGTGCCTGCGTGTCCAGCGTCGCCGCCAGCTCCTGCATCTTCTCGCGGATGAGCGCCTCCGAGCGCCGGCGGGCGCGGGAATGGCGAAAGCGCATGCGCTCCAGCGAGATCGCCCCTTCGCGCAGGACAACGACCGCCCTCGCGATGCCGCCGATCTCGTCGTTGCGCCTGGGCTGATCTGGCGAGAGGAGAAGATTGCCCCGCGCGATCGCCTGGACCACGACCGCCAGCTCTTCCAGCGGCACCAGGCTGTGGCGCAGCCAGCCATAGACCATGCCGATCACGACCAGCACAACCAGCGTGCAGCCCACCACGGTGATGCTGGTGACCAGCCAGCGCCGTTCGCGCTCCGCCGTCGCGTCACGCAGCGCGATCAGGAAGCCCGCCGGCGTGTCCGACATGTCGAAGATCTGTACGCTGCGCGCCTTGTGGACCCGCCCGTCCGGGTCCTCGATCACCGGGTCGATGTCCCCTGTGCTGTAGGCACCCTGCAGGCTCGACCACGGGCGCTCGTCCGTGGCGGCCACCAAGGCGTTGTCCGCCGTCATCAGATAGGCGCTGCCGCCATAAGTATCGGTGAAGGCAACTAGTGTCGGGCCGAGCGGGCGGCTCATCGCGAGATGGCCCCCGTCCAGGGACATCACGACCGTGGGCGTGAGCTGGCCGCCATCCTGCGGCTGCAGGCCCACCCACATGCCCTCGCCGGCCCTGGCCGACGGTGCCAAGCGGCGGACGTCGACCATGGCCCTATCCTCGGCCTGGCCGTGGCTGGTCCAGAGCAGCTGGCCGTCCGAGCCGATGAGGTCGACCCGGCTGAACAGATGGTCCGGACCGGCCGCCTCGATCTGCTCGTCCAGCCGCTTTGCCGCCGCCAGCCGGTCGCCCATCGCCAGAGCCTGGCTGAAGACGGGATCGTCCGCGAACCCGCGCAGGACCTGAACCAGGGGAGCTGCCTCCGCGCGGACAGTGACCTCCCAGACCTTGAGCTGCGCGGTGCGCTCGGTCCGGTTCGCGTCCCGCCCCACCCCGTCCGCGATGATGCTGGCGGCGGTCGCGACCAGCCCGGTGATCGCGGCGATCACCAGGAGGAGCACCAGGACGAGGCGGACGCGTAGAAGCATGGGTCAGACCGTCTCCGCGTAGCGGAGCAGCGAAAGGGGCGGGTAGAACTTCAGCCGGTTCGCCGTGTGCACGTTCACGATCAGGGAGAAGCGGGCCAGCGGTTCCACCGGGATCGAGGCGGGATCGGCGCCGTTCAGGATCTGCTCGGCCTTGAAGCCGGTGAACTGGCCCACGGCGTAGTAGCGGCTGACCAGGCCGAACAAGGCATGGGCCTGCAGGATGTAGGGCTCGGTCGACGTGAAGCTCGGCAGGCCCACGGCCATCGCGGTCTCCGTGAGCGGGATCTTGTTGCCGTTCAGGAAGGTGTCGGGCGCGATGTAGAGCCACTGGGCCCCGGCTTCGGCGATCTCCCGGACCTTGCCGGGCAGGGCGGAGGCCAAGGGCTTGCCATCGTCGCCGAGCGGGACGGGACGGTCGATCAGCTGGAAGCCCAGCTTCGTCGCCTGCTGGTGCAAGAGCTGCATGACCGCCAGCGAGTTGCCCTCGATCGGGCTGTAGGTGACCCCCATCGAGCGGAACGGGCGGTAGGCGGCCAGCGTGGCGAGCTGCTGGTCGACACCGGTGATGTAGAGCGTGCCGGTGGCCCGCCGTCCGGGCTGCTCCAGCGACGGAACGATCTTGTTCCAGACCGGCTCGGTCACGATGTTGAAGACGGCCGGCACCTCGTCGGCCAGATGCACCTTCGGGTCCACGGCATCATAGGGGCCAAGCGCGGTCAGCGCCGTGGTCGTTCCCCAGAGATAGACGAGGTCCGGCTTCGTCGCCTTGGCCTCGGCCACATGCTGCCTCACCGTGGCTGCACTCTGCGCGGCATCGCGGATGATCAGCTCCACCGGGATCTGCCGCTCGGTGAAGTAGTCGGCAAAGCCCTGGCAGGCATCTTCCCACCCGCGCCAGCTGATCATCATGATCCTGTGGGTCTTTGCCTGGGCCCTGGCCGTGCCGACCAACAGGCTTCCCATGGTGCCGGCGAGGAGGCTGCGGCGGGCGAGCGCGGTCATGGCAATGGCTCCCGTTCCTTGGGCACCAGGGCTCGGCCAGGCGAAAGAAAGGCGAACAGGGCCAGCAGGATCGCGGCTGCCCCGGGAATGAAGCCCAGCCAGATCGCCGCGGTCTGTGGTCCCGCGCCGGCGACCAGCGACGCGGCGATCATGGGCCCGGCCATGCTGCCGAACCGCTCGCCGCTGCGCAGAAAGCCCAAGAGCAAGGCCGACCTGGCACTGCGGTCCGGACCATCGCACAAGGCCGGCACTGCCGCCAGCATGGGCGCGCTGCCGATGCCGTGCCCGAGGCCCAGCGCCGCCACCGCCACGAGCATGCCGATCTCGAGCCCCAGCACTGGCAGGAGGAGGGCGCCGACGCTGGCAGCCAGCCCCATCAGTACCATCGGCAGGAGGTAGAGATGCCGGCGATCGGCCAGCCAGGCGCCGGCATGGATCGCGACCAGCATGCCGATCGAATACATCATGATGGTCCGGCCCACCGCGGGCAGCGTGACGCCGGCCTCGGTCAGGTAGAGTGGGGCCAGGTAGTAGACGAGGCCGTTCAGCCCGATCTTGGCCGGGATGGCCGCCAGCAGGACGATGGCCAGGAACCGGGGAGAATGAAGCGCCAGGGACCAGCTGTTCTGGCGACGCACGGCAGGCCTGGCAGCAGCCTCTGGATCGCCGGACGTGCGGGCCGGGAGCACGGCACCGGCCAGGCCCGCGGCCAGGGCAGCCAGACCTGCGGCCGCCAGGAAGGTGTTGGTGAAGCCGACCCGGTCGGCCAGGACGGCTCCGATCGCCATGCCGCAGATCGTGCCGCTGACCACCGCCAGGACGAACACCGCCAGACTGCCGGCCTTCCTGCCGCTGGCTGCGACCCGGACCAGGTGATGCTGGCAGGCGATCGTGACCAGTGCATAGCCGATCGCGGTGACGATGCGCCCGACGATGAGCATGCCCAGGCTGTCGGCTAGGCCGCACAGCACGTGACCGGCCACGGCCGGCACGGCACCCGCCAGGAAGACCGAGCGGCTGCCGTGCCGGCCCACCCACCAGCCACCGAAGGGCGTCGCGATCGCGACCGCGGCGACAAAGGCGGACAGCGGCAGGCCGATGGCGATGGCCGGATCGAGCCAGGAGAGCGGGGTGTAGAGCGACTTCGCGTAGAGCGGCATGAACGAGGTCGGCAGCTGCTCGGCGAAGACGAAGATGAACAGGGGCGTTCGCGCCACCACGGCGCCGGGCAAGGCGGTGATCCGGCCGAGGTCGCCGGGTGCGAACGACAGGCCGGCCCGCAAGGCCTCCAGCTCACGGCTGATCCGCTCGCCTGCGACCCTGCCTTCCCGGGCGATCTCCTCGGCCTTCCACAGGAGCCGGGCATAGGCCTCGTTCACGGTACGCACCGCGAGATTGACCGCACCCAGCAGCTGGCGGCTCTCGTCGGCGCCGACGACCGCGACCGTGCGGGTCCAGCTGCCGGCGGCAAGATCGCGCGTGGCCCGGGTGAGCAACTCCATCGGGCCGATGATCGAGCGGGCCATCAGGAAAACCAGGATCTCGTAGGTGGCCAGCACCGACACCAGCAAGACGATCCACACGTCCCAGCGCACGTCGGCAATCTCGGCTTCGTAGGTCCGGCCCGACGACCCGACATGCAGGACCAGGGGCACATCCGCCTTCACCACGATCGGCCAGGTGGTGTCGCGGATCTCGCCCAGCGTCGTGCTCGTGGAGCGCGACGCCTTGTCGTCACCGGTGCCGTCGTCGACCGTGACCATCCTGGGGTCTGGCCGGAAGACCCGGTCCTGCGCCAGGAGGCTCTCGAAAGCGGCCAGCTCGGGTCCGACGCCGTGCAGGAGCCTGCCCTGGCCATCCACCAGCGCAATATAGCCGAGGCCCGGCAGCTGGCGCCGGAACTCTTCGAAGAACTCCGGCACGCCGACCAGCTGATCCGGCGGTACGCCCAGTGCCAGAGCACGCTCGATCGTCGCCCCGATCGAATTCGATACCGCCTCCGCTTCGCGGTCCATCAGCGGCAAGAGTTCGCGGTTGAACGCGTCCAGCGCCCGGTTCGCGACATAGAGCGTGGACAGGACGAGGATCGCCACGGCCAGGAGAACCAGGGCTGCCCCATGGCCGCCCACGCCCGATCGCTGCCGATCATCCGTGCGGGAAAGCTGTATCATGGCGCTTCAGCCTGCTCGATCCGTCGTTCGGCGCCGCCCAGCTTCTGAAGAGTCTGGCGGATGACGCCGGCTACCGGGTCGACAGCGGCCTCGCTGTGCGGACGCTTGCCGGCCTGTTCGATGCCGGCATCGCCGATGGCCGCCATCACCGAGGCGGTGCCGGCTGCGAGGCGCCGGCGGGTGCGGTGCATCACAAGGGCGGCGCCCAGCAGCAGCAGGAAGGCGGAAGGCACGCTGGCCTCGAGGATGGCCTGGCCCAGGATCACCTGGATCGCTTCCATCGTGTACTGGATGCCGTTCTCGCTGTAGCCCAGCGCGATCCCGCCGACCGGCTGGTCGAACAGGTTGGTCAAGGGCATCACGATCACCGGCTCGTCGACACGGACCGGGTGGCGGTCGTCGGTAGCGCGCTCGTTGGCCGCCTGCAGCCAGCTCGCCGGCACCGGCTGCTCGGCGGTCGTGGTACGATCGGTGCTGTAGAGCGGCCGCCCGTTCTCGTCGAAGACCACGATCCACTCGATCAGCCGGTCGATCGTACGGCGCCGGTCGATCAGTGGCTGGATCGAGCGCAGGGCGCTCAGCGGCAGGCCGATCCGCATGCCGTCCTGGATGGCCGAGGCGAGGTCGCTGGCCAGGAACTCGAAGCGAGCCTGCTCCTTCTCGCGGACCACCTTCTCGAACTTCAGGAGGTTCAGCGTGGCGGACAGGACGAGGCTGGCCAGCACGATCACGAACGCCGTGATGGTGACCCGGCCCACCAGGGAGGTCCCCGACAGCATCAGGCTCCTCCCTGCCTTCTGGGTTCAACGAACTGGTCCATGCTGCCTTGGTTCATCCCAGCCGGCCGCTCCGGCACCTCCATCCACGGGCGCCGACGGACATTGTGGGGAATCAGACCGGATGGACAGGTAAAATCATACTGGCTACCAGTTGCTGGCTTCAAGCAGCGGTTGGCCACAAGAGTTGGGTCATGTTCATCCAATGCCGCGCTTGTGGGCAGCGAGGGGCAGGAGTTGAGAATCCTCGTCTGTACCAAAGCAGATCTGCCGAGCCTGATCGCGCTCAACCGGCTGCTGCCCGCGTTGTCGGCCCACACCGTGGAGGTGGTGCTCACCGACAAGACAAGGCCGGCCGAGCGGACCCAGCCTGAACTTGGCGTGATCAAGTTCCTCGAGCGCGACCTTCCGTTCAGGGTCCTGTTCCCCCTGGTCGAGCGCTCTGTCCGAACCGGCGAGCGGCCGCGTCTCGGCACGTTCGCCGAGCTGTCCGCCCGGCACGCGGTGCCGGTCAGGAACGTCCGGTTCATCAACAGCGGCGACGGCTTCGCCCTGGCCTCCTCCTTCGCGCCCGACCTGGTGCTCTCGATCCGGTTCAGCCTGCTGTTCAAGCGGCCGATGCTGGACCTGCCGCGCTACGGCATCCTCAACCTCCATCCGGGCCCGTTGCCCGGCTATGGCGGGCTGTTTGCGATCTTCCGCCAGATGCTGGCCGGACAGCGCGAGATCACCATGACCCTGCACCAGGTGGACGAGGGCATCGACACCGGCCCGGTCATGACCACTACGCCCATGACGATCATGCCGGGGCGATCGATGCTCTGGCATGTGCTGCGCGCCTACCGCACGGGCGTGGACGCCCTGCTGGACGCGGTAGCGACACTGGATGGCGGGCGGAAGCTGGACGCCGTCCCGCAGGACCCCGGTCAGTTCCGCTATTTCCGCCTGCCCGAGCCGGAACTCTTCCAGGCGTTCGCCAGCGCTGGCCTGAAGCTCTACGACTACGACGAGTATGCCGACGACGTGCAGGCCATGTTCGATATCCCGCTTCCGTCCTGCGTTCACGCTTCCTAGCTACACATCACACCCATCTGGACGACGTCGCCTGCCGGGCGCATGGAGTCGGCAGGATGCCGGGCGGGATGGGGCCGGTCGGGACGGGCCGCCGATCAGCCCGATGGGCGAGCGGCAGGCGCAAACGGGATGTGCACATGGAACTGAGCAGCGCGCTCCAGGACGGCATCATGGTCGTCGCGGCCACGGGCGACCTCAACGCGACATCCTGCAACCAGGTCGAGACGGAGCTCACCGCCCAGGCGGATGCAGGACATCGCTGGATCGTGCTCGACTTGGGCGAGGTCCGCTACGTCTCGTCCGCCGGGCTGCGGGTCTTCCTGGTCAGCGCGCGCAAGCTCGCCAAGGCCGGCGCCTTCGTGCTCGCGAGGCCGACACCGTCGGTAGCCCAGATCCTCAAGATGACCGGTTTCGACCGGATCGTTCAGGTCGAGCCGTCGCTCGAAGCGGCGGTCGCGACCGCACGCGCGAAGAAGAACTGACGATCGGAACAGCAGAGATGACGACCAATCGCAGGATCGTGCTCGCCCGCCACCCGGACGGACCGGCCACCCTGGAGGACCTCCGGCTGGAGGAGGTGCCGGCCCGCCCGCCCGAGGAAGGCGAGGTGCTCTGCCGGACGATCTGGCTCTCGCTCGACCCGTACATGCGCGGGCGGATGAGCCGGGCCGCCTCCTATGCCGCCCATGTCGAGATCGGCCAGCCCATCCATGGCGAGGCGGTATGCGAGGTGGTGGAGAGCCGGCATCCCGGCTTTGCTCCCGGTGACATCGTGGCGGGCGCACAGGCGGCGTCCCAGGTGTTCGGCTGGCAATCCTACCCGACAGTCCAGGGCGACAAGCTGCGTAAGCTCAACCCCGCCATGGAGCGGTATTCCCACGCGCTGGGCGTCCTGGGCATGCCCGGCCTCACCGCCTATGCCGCCATCAAGGGCATCGGCCAGCCGAAGCCGGGCGAGACGGTGGTGATCGGTGCGGCGACAGGTGCCGTCGGCATGGTCGCGGCCCGCGTCGTCCGCTCGATGGGAGCACGTGCCGTCGGCATCGCGGGTGGACCGGAGAAATGCCGGGAGGCGGTGGAGCGGTTCGGCTACGAGGTCTGCCTCGACCGGCACGAGCCGGACCTGATCGGCCGGCTGAAGCAGGCCTGTCCGAATGGCGTGCAGGTCTATCTGGAGCTTACAGGTGGTCCGGTGACGGATGCTGTCTGGCCGCTCCTGACCACCCATGCGCGGATCCCTGTCGTGGGGCTGATCGCCGCCTACCAGAGCGGCAGCATCGCGGACGGCCCGGACCGGCTGCCGCTCCTGTTCCGCCAGATCCTGGTCAAGCGCCTTCATATCCAGGGCATGATCGTCTGGGACTGGGCGTTCATGGAAGACGACTTCCACCGCGAGGTCGGTGGCTGGCTGAAGGACGGCTCCCTTCAGTATCGGGAGGACGTCGTGGAGGGCCTGGAGAACGCGCCGGCCGCCTTCCTGGGCATGCTCGAAGGGAAGAACCACGGCAAGCTGCTGGTCAAGGTCGGCCAGGAGCCGGCGAGGGACACAACGGCCTAGTCAGCCAGGTACGTCGCCGTCCAGCAGGATCAGGTGCGGCTTCAGCACCTTCTCGACGGTATCCGTCGGCGAGCCGGCCTGCATCGATTGCACCAGGAACAGCGACGGCTCGGTGCCGATGGCCAGAATCGGCAGGTGCCAGACACCCCGGCCGTAAACGATCCCCTGGTCCGACCGAAGGTGGACGGCGACCAAGCGTTGCAGGTCCGGCTGGCCTCCCAGGTCGGGCGCCAGCAAGGCGATCCAGCCGCAAGCTGCCCTGATTGGCTGGATCAACTGCTCGCTGGCCGCATGCCGCTCGAGCAACTCGGCCCGGAACGGCAGCCGGCCCGGTGCCACCTCGAACAAGGCGATGTTCAGGGCGAGCCCGGGAGCATGGGCGAGGGTGCCGATGGAGTGGCGAAGGCCCCTGCCCTGGTTGACCGCCTCGGGTGGGGCTTGGCCTCGGCTCACGAGCCGGCAGAGCGGCGCCAGCCGGTTCGCCAGTCCAGATGGCGTGCCATGCTGCTCGACCCGGACCACGATCGGCGCCTGATCCGTCACAGGACCTTGATGACCTTGCCGCTAAGCCCACCTTCGACGCTCTTGGCGTAGGCACGCGCCACCCGTGCGCCCGGTACCGGCTCGTGGCCGGGGAAGAACGGACCGTAGGCGCCAAGGGACTCCTCAAGCAGGCTCGGGCTCACCACGTTAATGCGCAGGCCACGCGGCAGCTCGATGGCGGCGGCCATCACGAATGCGTCGATCGCCCCGTTGACCATCGAGGCGGAACTGCCGGCCCGGACCGGGTCGTGGGACAGCACGCCGCTGGTCAATGTGAACGATCCACCGTCCGAGATCGTCCGCATGCCCATGAGGACCAGATTCACCTGTCCCATCAGCTTGTCGTTCAGGCCGATCCGGTAGGCGGCATCGTCCATCTGGTCGAGCGGGGCGAACTTTACCTTTCCGGTGGTGGCGACGAGAGCGTCGAACCGGCCGATCTGGCCGAAACCCGCACGGATCGATTCCTGGTCGGTCATATCGATCCGTATGTCGCCGCTGCTGCGCCCGACCGCGACGATCTCGTGCCTGCTGCCGAGTTCGGCCACGACGGCCTGCCCGAGCGTACCGCTCGCACCTATCACGACGATGCGCATGCCCTGGTCTTCCCCTGCTGAAGGCGTTCTGCCCGGAAACCACGTTCTACCTAGCAGCTTCGCCTCAGCACGGGCCACCCGCCTCCGTGGCCGTTAGAACGTTAAGATTCTGCTTAGTTAAGAAGTTAAACCGGCCAAAAGCGCTTCATCGGCAATGAGTTAGAAGGGTTTTTTGTGAACGAAGTACCGAGTCTTGGTGAACGAAATACCGAGTGGCTTGATGAATGATGTACCGAGTCCCGGTGAACGAAGTACCGGGCCTTGCAGGTTAGCGCCACATGCCATGTGAATGATGTACCGACATTTGCAGGGGGCCAATTGATCGCAGGGAACGGTTGGCGGGCAGGCTGGCTCGGTACTTCGTCCACCTAGGCCCGCCCCGTACGTCGCCCTTGGCAGCCCGACGGCGTCAACACGCGCTGCGACCTGCCCACCCGCGCTATGGAGCGTGAACGATGTACCGAGGCGCGTACTCTTGTGGACGAAGTACCGAGTCTGAACGGGCGCAATGTGAATGATGTACCGACATACGGTACATCATTCACATTTCCTGCCATGCCTTGATCGGCATTCCACCTGAAGATCCGTGGACGAAGTACCGAATGCGGCTCAGAGCGTCGTGGACGAAGTACCGATGCGGGCGCTGCTGCGCGGTGAGAACACGACCAGAAGCCGCTCGTTGGACGCCCAGCGCCGGCCATCGAAGCCGTCCTCCTCGACGGCCTGACGATCGGCCGGATCGAAGTTGATCGCGATGTGGTAGTCGGGAAGATCGTCGTCCTCGACGATCTTGCGCAGCTGCGGCTTGAAGAAGCGCGCCTCCATCACCGAGCCGCACTTGTCGATCAGCTTCGGCAGGGAGATCACCCAGCGGGCCTGGGCACCGCAATGCTTGCGCGCCAGCTCGTACAGGCGCCGCTTGAGGCCCATGCTGATCTGGAAATATTGGGGGCTGATGGTCAGAACCCGGCGGTCCTTCACGATCGCGCGGAACATCCAGTCGTTCAGCGTGATCTCGCAGCCGGCCATCACCTTCTTGCCGCTGCGGGTCTTCCTTTCCAGGATCCGGAACGTCTCGATCCAGCCAAAACCCCGCCGCTCCTTCACGTCCTGGGACTCGATCGTAGTGACGATCGTCGTGGAGCGAAGCCGGTAGATCGCGTCCAGGAGCAACTCGTAACCGCGCTTGCCGGAGCCGCGGCCGGTGACCTGCAGCAGGTTGTAGGCGTTGAAGCGCACCGTCTTCTCGACCGGCATGCCCCGCTCGATCCGATCGTTGATGATGGAGGCCAGGTAGATCAGGACGTCCTTGTCCCAGATCGTGGCGATGCCGCGATCGCCGGGGCGGATTTCGACGCGTACCTTGCCGTCGTCGTAGATCATCGGCTTGGTGCGCGGCGTCTTCTGCAGGGAGAAGAACGGAAACTCCATCAACGCCCGGTCGTCCTTGAACGGCGCGTTGATGAGGCTGTCCAGGAACAGGTCGACCTGCTTCTCGGCCCGGTCGTTGTCGGTCACCACGGGCACCCGGCGGGCCTGTTCCGGCTCCGTAGCGCCTTTGCGTCGACCGCGCTGCTGGACCACCTGCTCCACGCCATCGTCCAGCGCCAGGGCCGGCCCGCCGGCCGATGCGGCACCGGCACCATCGTCGGGTGCGTGAGGGACCGTGTGGACGATGTACCGACTCGTCACCCGGCCCGGTCCTTCTCGTGGCGGCGACGATCGCGGATCTCGGCAGCATCGACCCGGTAACCCGCGCGGGCGAGCGCTTCCAGAACGAGCGCGCGCATGGTCGTGTCGTTCTCCGCCATCCGGGTGCGCAGCTGGCGCAGCACATCGGTGGGCAGAAGCACCGTCAGCTTGCGGTCTGCGCTGTCGGCGCGGTCTTGGTAGGGCATACGGAAGTCCATACCAACGTACTTACGGCAGTTCCTGCCCGCTGTCCAGGAACGACCCGATGCCATTGCCCTTCCAGGCCGGGTCACCTATCCCCGACGATCCATTCGCAAGCCTGGTGATGTCATGAGTGGCGGTGGCCGCCCGGTCCCTTTCTGGAAGCGCAAGAACCTCGACGAGATGACGCCCGCCGAGTGGGAGTCCTTGTGCGATGGCTGTGGCCTGTGCTGCCAGATCCGGGTCGAGGATGAGGATACCGGCGAACTGGCCCTGTCGGATGCGGCCTGCCGGCTGCTGGACCTGTGCACGAACCGCTGCAGCGACTACCCCAATCGTCACGCCCGCGTCCGCGATTGCGTCGCGATCACGCCCGACAATGTCTACGAGCTCACCTGGCTGCCGCACAGCTGCGGCTACCGTCTGGTCGCCCACGGATACGACCTTCCGGACTGGCATCACCTGGTCTGCGGCGACCCTCAGCGCGTGCACGAGGAGGGTCCTTCGATGCTTGGCGAGCTGGTCAGCGAGGACGAGGTGGAGTGGGAGGAAGGAACGGCGCCAACCAGTCTTGACCGTCGCCAAAACGGCACGGACACTCCGTGAACGTTGCGGAAGGTGGGGGGTGGCGATAGGCCACCATGGGTTCTTCCGCACGAACATTGGGAGCGGAGAGCGCAGCATGACCGACACCAGGAATACCATTGATGCGGCGAAGACATGGCGCCGGCGCGAACTCGCGAAGCTGGCCTTGGGCGCAGGAATTGCCGCCTCGGTGGGCCCCTGGATCAGCCGGCACGCGGCGGCGTCCGGCGTGGTCAAGGTCTACGCCTGGTCAGACTATATCTACCAGGACATGATCGAGAGCTTCACGAAGGAGACCGGACTCGACATCGAGCTGTCCAAGTATGGCAGCAATGACGAGGTCTTCAACAAGCTAAAGGCGTCAGGCGGCAAAGGTTTCGATCTGGTCATGCCGACCACGAACGAAGGCACGCAATGGTACGACGCCGGCGGGCTCCTGCAGCCGCTTGACGAGAGCAAGGTCAACATCGACGCCATCTATCCGTCGATCTACGAGCAATCGGTCGACCTTGGTGGAACCTATCGCGGCAAACGCTATATCCTGCCATTCAACTGGGGCACCGAAGGGATTACCTACGACAGTGAAGCCTTCAAGACTTCCTACGGCGAACTGTCGATGGGCGACCTCTGGCGACCGGAGATGGTCGGCAAGGCGACCGTCAGGCAGAAGTCGGCTCTGATCGCGATCGGCCGCACCCTTGATGCCGAAGGCAAGCTTCAGTCGAACGGCATGCTGGATGCCTACAAGGACGAGGAAACGTCGCGCAAGATCTTCGAGCAGATCCTGCCCATTGCGATCGAATGGAAGAAGAACGTCAAGAAATTCTGGAACAGCGCCGACGACACCTACAACGCGTTCAACCAGGACGGCTGCGTGATCGGGCTGACCTGGGACGGCCCCGGCATCAAGCTGGGCCAGACCACGAACGGTCGGATCAAGTACCTGATGCCCAAGGAAGGCGGCTTCGCCTGGCTGGACGGCATGTCCATCCCCACGGGGGCCGAGAACGTCGAGGGCGCCTATGCCTTCATCAACCACATGTACAGGGCGGACATGGGAGCCTCCATGGCCAATCAGGCTGGCTACAACAGCGTGGTGGCAGAGGCCGTCAATCTGCTGAAACCGGAAGCCAAGACGGCGTTCGAAGCCGCTTATCCAGCCGGGGCGGTGGATAATCTCTGGTGGTGGCCGATCATTACTCCTTGGTTCAACCCGGTCCGCGCGGAGTATGTCGAGAAGTACACGGCCGCCTGACGGCGCCAACACCGTACTTGAAGCGGAGCGGACCGCTCGCATAATCCGTGGTCCGCTCTGTTGGCAGGTACGCGAATGTGGCCGTCCGAGACGGTGTGTGAGATCGCCGCAGGCAAATGCGCATGCGAATACTTCCACCGAGACCCTGAACGCTGGTATGCAGCGGCTTGGGTGCAGTGCAGCGGACAGCAGTTTCGCGCCGACACGCTTCTTGATCGGGACCAGCCTGCCGAGGCTCAGGTCAATGAACTCGAAGTGTGGCCGGCGGTTCCCGCATGCTGCGCATCTATCACGCCCGTCGGAAGTGCCATCGGGGCTACTCCCGTCGTCCGGACAAACCCTGACGTGATGTGACCGTGATATGGCCGACGATCAATACCGCTACCCGCCTCAAAGCCAGGCTGCGTATCGCCACATAGACTATGAGGGCGCCGAGGCGGACGGCCCGAACCTAGGCCAGCTCGCGGCGGTACTCTGGCGCCGCAAGACGATGATCCTGAGCGTCATCGTGCTCGGCACCGGCCTTGCCGGGCTTGCTGGCATCTCGATGACGAAGAAGTACACCGCGAAGGCGATGGTGGTCGTCCAGGGCCAGAGCGCCAACGTGGTCGACATGCAGCAGGTGGCGACCGGGCTTGAAGCCAATTCCACCACGGTCGAGACCCAGATCCGCGTCATTCAGTCCGCTCCGGTCGTCGACAAGGTGATGAACCGGCTCGGCCTGTTCGCCGATCTCGAGTTCAAGCCGACGATCGAGGAGGGAGAGGAAGGCCAGATGCTGGTCTTCACGCTCCCGGAGCCCTGGAGCGGCTATGTCGCCACGGCGACCTCGTTCCTGCCGGACAGCTGGCTGATCGCGACGGGAATTGCCAAGGAGCCGGTCGTCACCAGCGAGCTGGTGCAGATGGCGGCGCTCGACGCGACCATCCCTGTATCGGCTCTCGGCGCATCATCCGAGCCGGCTGCAGGGCCGGCTGTCGAAACGGCCGCCACGACCGCGGCGCCAGCCGCTGGCACGATCTCCTATGGCGACGTCGCCAGTACCACGCCGCCGCCCGCGCTCGGCGCGGGCATGAGCGCAGCGCCAGCCGACCCGAGCCTCGCCGCCGGAGGGCTGCCGCCCGGCATGCTGCCCCTTGGCATGGAACAGGCAGTGGAGATGGATCCGCTGAAGCAGGCGGCGCGCAACACGTTCCTGCGGAACCTGTCGGTCGCTCCGGAAGGCCGGTCGTTCGTGATCGGCTTGTCCTTCACCTCCGAAGACCCGGCGAAGGCGGCACGCATCGCGAACATGGTGGCGGACACCTATGTCCAAAGCCAGATCGATCAGAAGCGGCTGACCACGAGCCAAGCTGGCGATTGGCTGGGCCAGCGGGTCGAGGAACTCCGTGAGGAACTCGAGACCGTCGAAGCCAAGATCCAGCAGTACCAGATCGACAACAACCTGACGGCCGGTAACCGGACCGACCTCACCGACCTGCAGCTGACGGACATCAACCGGGAATTGCTCAGTGCGCAGGCCCAGCTGGCCGGCAAGGAAGCCCGTCTCGCCTTCGTGCGGGAACTCAGGGCGAAGAACCAGCCGCTCGACACTCTACCGGAAGTGCTGAGCTCTCCGCTCGTGCTCCAGCTGCGGGCACAGGAAAGCCAGCTCGAGCAGCAAGAAGGCGAACTGCGCGCGACCTTCGGCGCCAAGCATCCGCGCGTGCAGTTGATCGCGGCGGAGAAGGGGAAGCTGAACCGGAGCGTCGGCCAGGAGATCGAGCGCATCATCTCCAACATGGAGAACGAGGCGAAGGTCATGGCCGCCCAGATCGAGGTGATCAAGGAGAACCTCGGGCAGGTGCAGGGCAAGAGCGGCCAGGGCATGGTGGCGGAGGTCGGACTGCGCGAGCTCGAGCGTGAGGCTGCCTCCACCAAGCAGCTCTACGAGAGCTTCCTGCAGCGCTACAAGGAGACCCGCGAGCAGCAGCAGATCCTCGATTCCGACGCGAAGGTCATCTCGCCGGCCGCTCGGCCCGCCGTGCCATCGACCCCGGGCCTGCCGATCTTCCTGGCCGTCGGCTTTGTCGCCTCCTCGCTGGTCGGCAGCATGGGAGCGCTGCTCCTGGAGCGCATGGACAAGGGCCTGCGCTCGGCCGACGACGTCGAGCGTCACTTGGGCCTGCTTCGCATCGGCCTGATCCCGCAGACCAAGGAGATCACGGCCACCCGGCCCGCTTGGCGGTTCCTCAAGGACAAGCCTCTGTCCGTCTTCGCCGAATCGGTACGTGGTGTCAGCACCGCCATCCGCTTTGCTGACGTCGACAAACCGGCGCGCACGGTGCTGGTGACCTCCTCGGTGCCAGGCGAAGGCAAGAGCACGCTGGCGCAAAGCCTGGCGGTGGTCGCTGCCGCTGCGGATCACCGCGTGCTGCTGCTCGACCTGGACACCCGTCGCCCGGTGCAGGGGAAGACGTTCAACGTCGAGCCGGCCAACGGCATCGTGGAACTGCTCGGCGGTGAGGCTTCGTTCGATGACACGGTAGTCCGCCACGAGGCGTCGGGGGTCGACTTGGTCCTGGTCCGCAGGCGCCCGACCAACCCGGCCGCGCTGATGGAGAGCCGCAAGCTCAAGGCCTTCGTCGAGGCGGCGCTCCAGGACTACGACTATATCGTGATCGACACGCCGCCGGTCCTGGGGGTGAACGACGCGCTGCTGCTCTGCCCGTTGGTGGATGCGGTCGTGTTCGTGGCGCAGTGGTCGGAAACGAAGCACCAGCTGGCATTCAACGCAGTACAGGCGCTGCGTGGCGCGCGGGCCAAGCTGCTGGGAGTCGTGCTGACCAAGGTCGACGTCAAGAAGCACAAGCGTTACGGCTATGGAGACGCCGGCGAGTACTACGGTACCTACACCAAGTACTACTCCGAGTAAGCTGCCTAAGAAGGCATCTCACAACGCGCAAACGCCCGGTCCCTGGCCGGGCGTTTTCTTTTTGGGTCTGGTCGAGCCATTGAGCTTTCCCCTTCCCTTACCACCCCGCTCGCCGCTACCTATTCCCGACACCAGCCTACAATGCGGCGGAGACGTGGTAACATGAACGGCCAGAGCATTACGCTCGATCGTGTCGCCATGCGATTTGGAGCGTTCACGGCGGTCGACGGCATCTCCATGCGGATCGAGCCCGGCGAGTTCTTCAGCTTTCTCGGCCCGTCCGGCTGCGGCAAGACCACGATCCTGCGCATGATCAGCGGTTTCATGGAGCCCTCCGAAGGACGCGTGCTGATCGGCGACAAGGACATGGCCGGGATCGGCCCCAACCGCCGACCGACAGCGCTGATCTTCCAGAACCTCGCCCTGTTCCCGCTGATGAAGGTCTGGGAGAACGTGGCGTTCGGCATGGAGGTCCGCCGCGTCGACAAGGCCACCCGTCGCAAGAAGGCCGACGAACTGCTGGAGATGGTGGCGCTCGGCAACCAGGGTGACAAACTGGTATCAGAGCTCTCCGGCGGGCAAAAGCAGCGTGTCGCCATCGCGCGGGCACTGGCGGTGGAGCCGTCGGTGTTGCTTCTCGACGAGCCTCTTTCAGCCCTGGACCTGAAGCTTCGGCAGCATATGCGGGCCGAGCTGCGAGCGCTTCAGCGCCGCACGGGAGTCACCTTCGTCTACATCACCCACGACCAGGGTGAGGCGCTCACGATGTCGGACCGGATCGCCGTGATGAACACTGGCCGGATCGAGCAGATGGGCACGCCCAAGGAAATCTACGATCGGCCGCAGACGGCGTTCTGTGCGACCTTTGTCGGGGAAAACAACGCCTTTGCCGGGCAGGTCGTCGCCATGGATGGGGACATCGCTGCGGTCGACACGCCCATGGGGCGCCTGCTGGGCCGCCGGACGTCGTCGATGAAAGAGGGGGATGCCGCAATCCTGTTCGTTCGGCCGGAGCGGTGCCGGGTCATCCAGGGTGAAGCCGTCGACAACCGTGTCGACACGAAGGTGATCCGGCTGGATCTGGAGGGCGCCTATGCGAACATCGTGGCCGAAGGCCCTGGTCGGGAACTGTCGGTGCACCTGACCAACCAGGGTGACCTGAGCGCCACCGGTCCTGGTGGTCTGGTGACGATCGGCTTTGACAAGCACGCGGCGTTGATCCTGCCGCAAGGGCAGCTCGCCAGGAGCTGACGATCCGGCACGCCATCAGATGACGGCGTGCGAATCCAGTTCGCTGTTCTCTTCGTAGGTCGCACCCTGGTTGCGCAGCCACGCGCGGGCATGGTCGATGGCTGCCTGATTGACCTGCTCGCCGAAGATCACCATGCGCGTCGTCATCAGGATGATCTTCATGTCGAGCCAGGGCGACGCGTGGCGAGTGTACCAGAGGTCGAGCGCCATCTTGTCGGGGTTGGTCAGCTGATGACCGCCATTCACCTGCGCCCAGCCCGTCAGGCCAGGACGCAGCCGGGCACGCTCCCATCCGCCGTCCGGCAGATCGGCGAGATCGCGCGGCAGCAGCGGCCGCGGGCCAATGAACGACATGTCGCCCTTCAGGATGTTCACGAGCTGCGGGATCTCGTCGAACCTTGTGCGCCGCAGGAACCGCCCCACCATGCCGGTGCGCTCGGCGTCGCTCAGCAGGCGACCGTCAGCGGCGCGGGGCGAGCGCATCGACCGGAACTTCAGCAGCGTGAACGGGCGCAATCCATGCCCCGGCCGGACCTGCCGGAAGAGCACCGGGTTGCCCATCTCCACCAGTACCATGAAGGCGGCAAGGAGAGCGATCGGTGCCGTGAACAGCAACAGCCCGGCACTTGTGATGATGTCGAGAAGCCGCTTGATCTCCAGCCAGCGAGGAGCACCGATCGGCATGGGCTCGTCCGCACTGGCGATCACCCCGCCTCCACCAAGACGCAGCGACAGGAGATCCGGCAGGGTGTCGATATCGACGCCGTGACGGCGCGCGATCCCACCCAGCCGTGAGATCAAGCCGGCCGGGAGGCTCTCCAACGGCTTGGTCACGATCAGCCGCTCGGCGAAGATTCCATGGGTTTCGAGATCGACGAGCACATGGTCCAGGTCCTCGGCGCTGCCCAGGACCGGCACGCCGTTGAGCGAGCGTCCCATCAGCTCGCCCCGGTCGCACAGCATGCCGACCGCATAGAAGGCCGATCCCGGGATCGCATCCAGCGCATGCAGGTAGATTGCTGCGCCCTCGCCCGTGCCGAGCAGGAGAACGGGCGTGCGCTGCCGGAACGTGCTGCGGCCACCCTGGCGGCTGATGTACCAGCGGTAGAAGAAGCGCGACCCGGAGAGAAGGGTCACCAGGACGAACCACTGGATTAAAGGGACCGAGCGCCCGATGCCCTCGAGCCGGCCGATCATGAACATCGTCGGGACGAACAGGAAGACGGCAAGGGTGGCGGCACGGGCCACCGCCATCTGATCTGCGGTCGAACTCCAGCGCCAAATGCTCTTGTGAAGGCTCAAGGAAAAGAACACCAGAGCGGAAAGCCCTGCAAAGATGGCCGTGCCGACGATCAGAGCATCGGTGTTCTCGGGGCTCCAGACGTCGCCCGCGCGGAACAGCATTGCCAAGATGAAGGAGACCGCCGCCATGAAGGTATCATGGGCCAGAATCACGATGCGCCGGCCAGTGTGCCCTGGCTTGGTCCATGAGAGAAAACCCGACATCGGCGAAAGCGTCTCCGGCCTATAAGGTCCGACCTATCGGCCCGACCACCACATTATAACTTCGAGCGAACGCAGGAGAACGTCCGCATGAATGGAAGGTAAGCTGGCCTACCTTCCTCCAGTAGGTCGTCAGCAGCGTCCACACCATCCATCAGAGCATGATCGCTCAGGATTCTCAATGTCGCCTGCTCCCGCGCCATCCTCACGTACCGCTCGATTGTCGCATTATGGTGACGAATCTTCGGGCAGCTGTGCTAGAAGAGGCTATCCAATACCTGCCTGCACCTTTACGGGAACAGTGCCTCCGGGCTATGTTGCAAGCGCTGTATGCACAACAGCGGCTGGCGCAGGAGATGGTTCCACGCTGTCGCTGCGGGTCAGCACGTGTGGCCTGCGCTGCGCGAGAGCGTATCATGATCTGCATGCGGCACTCGACATCGCATAGAATGTGCATATCTCCTGGCAAATCCACGGTGGGTTGCTAGAACGTACGTGAACGTTCGGTAACTTTCCATCCTGCGTGCCTGCGGGCGCGTCTTGGGATCGCAACTGGTCGGAGCGCGATGAACGCCATCAACATGCAGACTCGCGGCAATGTTCCTGCCCGCGGCAGGCGGGGTGCAGTCACCACCGCCGCCGATGACCAGGATTCCATCGACCTAGGCGAGCTGCTGGCGATCCTGTGGCGCCGCAAGTGGCTGATTGCCCTGATCGTGGCCCTTGGAACGACGTTAGGGACCCTAGCGGGAACACAGATCGAGAAGCAGTACACCGCGACGGCCGCGGTGATGCTGGAGCCTACCACGCCGGACGGCCAGGTCGTGAACCTCCAGCAGGTCGTTGCCGGTCTGACCGGCGACATCGCCGGGCTGGCGACCCAGGTCCGCCTGCTGACGGCGCGCGATCAGGTCGCACGCGTCATGGACGACATGAACCTGTTCCAGGACCCGGAGTACAATCCGGCCATGGACCCGGAGAACGTGCCGGACAATCTCGACTATGCCATCGGCGGGCCGATCGAGCGGCTGCTGGCCCTGTTGCCGGACAACCTCCTGATCGCTAGCGGCTTGGCGAAGGAGAAGCTGCCTGTTCTGGAAAGCGAGGCTCCTGCACTCAATCGGCAGGCAGCCCTGGACCGGTTTGCCCGCAACCTCCAGGTCAAGCTCGACGACCCTTCCTACGTGATGCTGGTCTCGTTCACCTCGGAGGATCCAGCCAAGGCGGCCAACATCGCCAACCGCATCAGCCAGATCTACGTCCAGGACCAGATCGCGTCGAAGTCCGCAGCCACCATCAGGGCGTCCGGGTGGCTGGAGGAGCGTCTGGTCTCGCTCAAGGCCGAGGTGGCGCAGGCCGAGCAGGCCGTCGAGACGTTTCGTGCCGAGAACGACATCGTCACCACCCAGGACGTGACCCTGAACGACCAGCAGCTATCCGACCTCAATCGGCAGCTGATCGAATCGCGTGCCGAGATGGCCGCTGCGGAGGCCAAGCTGCGGCTGGCGAGGGACATGCGCGGCGGCGGCGTCGGCCTCGACACGATCGGGGAGGTGCTAAACAGCCCCGTGGTCATCGCCCTGCGTAACCAGGAAAGCGACCTGCTGCGGCGCGAGAACGATCTCCGGCAGCAGTTCGGTGCGCGCCATCCACTGATCCAGCAGATCGCTACCGAAAAGCAGCAGCTCTACGGAAAGATTTCCGCCGAGGTGTCGCGGATCATCTCGAACCTCGGCAACGAGGTCCAGGTGATCGGCACGAAGGTGGCGACGCTCGAGCAGGAACTCGATCGGGCGAAGGGCACCACGGTCAAGGACCGCGATGCGGAGATCAAGCTGCGCGAACTGCAGCGCCAGGCAGATGCCAGCCGCGCCCTGTACGAGCAGTTCCTGCAGCGTTCCAAGGAAACCCGCGAGCAGGAAGCCCTGATCGAGCCGGACGCGAAGATCATCTCGGTTGCAGCGCCGCCGAACTTTCCCTCCACGCCGGGCCCGCGCCTGTTCGGGATGGTCGGTTTCGCCGGCAGTCTGGTCGCCGGCTCGCTCTTGTCGCTGCTCCTCGAGCGGCGCGACCGCGGGCTGCGTTCGTCCCGGCAGGTCGAGCGTCTGCTCGGCATGCAGCCTCTTGCGCTGGTGCCACGGCTCGATCGTCTCAAGCGCAATCAGAAGCCGCACCAGTACCTGATGGCCAAGCCGCTATCAGCCTACACGGAATCGATCCGGTCGGTGCTCACCACGCTGAAGCTCTCGTCGATCGACAACCCGCCGAAGGTCATCCTGGTGACCTCGTCGCTCCCGCAGGAAGGCAAGTCCACCTTCGTGGCCAGCCTCGCCGCTTTTGCGGCGCGCTCGCAGAAGAAGGTGATCCTCGTCGACCTGGACCTGCGGCATCCGTCGGTGGCACGCGAGCTCGGGCGCCCGGTGGCAGCCGGCATCGTCGAGTTCATGGTCGGCGACCGCACGCTCGATGAGGTCGTGCAGCATGATCCGGCAACCGGCCTGGATTTCCTGCCGGTCAAGCGGCAGACTGCCAACCCGACCGACCTGCTCGACAGCCAGAAGATGCGCCTGCTGATCGAGACCCTGCGTCAGACCTACGACTACGTGTTCCTGGACTGCGCACCGGTCATGAGCGTGACCGACAGCCGTGTCGCTGCGCTGCTTGCCGACCGGATCGTGTTCTGTGTGCGCTGGTCGAAGACTCCGCAGGACGCGGTGACGCTCTCCTTCGAGACGCTACGCCAGACCAACGTGCCGATCGGCGGCGTCGTCGTCACGCAGGTTGATGTCAAGAAGCATGCCCAGTACGGCTATGGTGACGTTGCCCAGTACTACGGCAAGTACCAGGACTACTACGTGAACTGAACCGAAGTCGGGCTCATGCGTTTTGCGTGGGCCCGGTTCCGGTGGCCCTGCCCGGCCCATTCATTCTATCGCTGGGACGACAGCATTGGCCTTTGTGCTGAACTTGCCGAAGATCGTTCCGATCAAGGGGGTCGGGACCAAGAACCCGCTCATGCGGCTGTTCCTCGACCTGTTTTCGTTCGAGGCACTGTTCGTCCTCTTCCTGTTCGCGGGACGCTACAAGGCCGACCCGCGCTTCGCGTTCTTCCCGGTCGATCCTACCGTCCTGTTCCTGGTCGCCAGCATGGCGATCGGGCTGATCCTCCTGTTCCAGGAGAAGATCTACCTGCCCGGCACCTACGCCCTTGGGATATGGGTGGTCTTCATTGTCTATCTGTGGATCAGCATGGTCTGGGGCGTCGGTCGCTCCTACGGCCGCGAGAAGGTCATGCTCGCGACCGTGATGAACACGTGGTGCCTGATTGCAGGTGCCATGATCATGGCAAACTCCCGGGAACGGGTGAGCCGGTTCATGAGGCTCGTGATCATGTTTGCCTTCTGGCTAGGCATCGAGGCGTTGATCGCCTGGAGCAAGCAGGGCTTCCGTGGGCGGATCCTCATCAACAACGGCGACAGCTACCTTGGCTTCGGTCGTGTCTGCGGCCTCGGCGCCATCATCGCCTGCGCCTTCTGGGCGACCCGCAAGGGGCTGGACTTCACGCGCATCGGCCTGATGGCGCTGCTTGGCATGTTCATGCTGGTCCTGCTCATCGGTGGCGGCCGTGGACCCCTGATCGCCGGCATCGTACCCATGCTACTGATCGCCGTGATCGGCTGGAGGGTCAGCCGTAGCGGGCGGGTCCGGGTGATGAAGATGCAGATCCCGATCCTGATCGCCCTTGTCGGGATCATCGGGGTCATCGTGTATTCCTTCACCTCGCCGGATGCCGATCTGGGCGCGCTTGCCACGCTCAATCGCTTTCGTGGCATCGTCAGCGGCGACCTTGAGAGTCATTCGGACCTTCGCCGGAGCCTGAACCTCGAGAACGCCATCCTGGGGATCTCGCGCGCGCCGATTTTCGGACATGGAATTGGCAGCTGGCCGATCATCGTCAACAACTCGGATTACCAGGACCATCCGCACAACATGATCCTGGAGATCCTCTACGAGTCGGGCCTCGTAGGTTTGGCCATCGTCGCCTGCGTGTTCATCGTTCTCACCCGCAAGATCAACGTCCACCGGCTCCGGACAGACCCGCTTCTCCTGGCCGCAGCCATGATGAGCGTGAACGTTTTCATGAATGCGATGACCTCGGGCGATCTCCCCGAGAACCGGCAGGTGTTCGCGATGCTGGGCCTCTTGCTGGTGCGGTCGCCGGAGGAAGAGGAAAGCGAGGATGCCGCGGAGGACGACGATGATTCGTCGCCAGAGGGCGATGAGCCGCCGGACATCGATGAAGAAGGCGACCTGTCCGAGTTCCGCCGGCTCCGCCCGCGAACGGAAGAGCGTTGGATGCAGGCCGATGAACCGCTCTAGGGCCAACTGGCGGGCCGATCCGTCCAGCCACACGGGCCGCTGCGGTGCCCTGTGGCTACCCTCAGCACCGCCAACACACTCGCGTGACCGACTGACCGGCGACAATTGACCACGGTCCTGTTCCCGTTGATCGACGGCGCTCGGGATAGCAGTGTCCCCAGCGTCCGCCGACGGGGCCCGGCATTCAGATCCGATCTCTCCGGCGTTATTGAAGTCATCCAGGGAAGACACGCCGGATGGTGTTCAGCTCGTATCCGTTCCTGTTCGGCTTTCTTCCGATCGTGCTGGCACTGTGCTGGAGTTGTCGTCTCCTGGCACCGCCGCAGGTCGCGGTGGTTCTGCTGGGAGCGGCGTCCATCTGGTTCGCCGGCTACTGGGACTGGCACTACCTGCCGCTCCTGCTTGGCACGATCCTCTTCAACTTCATCATGAGCTGGGTGATCCACAGCCAGAAGACGGATCAAGCACGCCGTCTTGCGCTATTCGTGGGTGTCGCCGGCGACCTGCTCTGCCTCGGCTATTTCAAGTATTCCATGTTCGTCGTGGGCAATCTGGAGGAACTGCTGGACAGCGAGTTCGGCTGGCCGATCGTCATCCTGCCCATCGGTATCTCATTCTACATCTTCACCCAGATCGCCTTCCTAGTGGACATCTGGCGTGACCGCAGCCGTCCCTACGGCCTGATCGAGTACATCCTGTTCGTCACCATCTTCCCGCATCTGATCGCCGGCCCGATCATCCACCACAAGGAGATGATCCCGCAGTTCCGCAGGGACAGCTTCGCCCGGTTCGACCTAGCGAACGTCAACACCGGCATCGCCTACTTCGTGTTCGGCTTGGCGAAGAAGGTGCTGATCGCCGACAACATCGCGCCGGTGGCGGATGCAGTGTTCCAGGCGGCCGACCGCGGCGACCCGATCAGCACGCTTGAAGCTTGGTTCGGCACGCTCGCCTATGCCCTGCAGCTGTTCTTCGACTTCTCGGGCTATGCCGACATGGCAATTGGCCTGGGCTTCATGCTCGGGGTGGTGTTTCCCCAGAATTTCGATCGCCCTTACCGGGCCACGTCGATCGGCGACTTCTGGCGTCGCTGGCACATCACCCTGTCGCGCTTCCTGCGCGACTACCTCTACATCCCTCTTGGCGGCAACCGGCACGGCTTCCCGCGTGAACTCCTGGCCCTGTTCGTCACCATGCTGCTCGGCGGCATCTGGCATGGAGCCGGCTGGACCTTCGTCATCTGGGGGGTGATGCACGGCTCCTACCTGGTCATCCAGCGCCTCTGGCAGCGTATGCGGGGCGGAAAGCCGCCGCGTGACGAGAAGCCACGGCTTGGCCTGGGATGGCTGATCACCATGCTGGCGGTGCTGGTCGCGTGGGTCCCCTTCCGCGCCACCACGCTGGACGGCACGTTCGGCATCTGGCAGGCGATGATCCTGCAAGGACCGATGGCGCCGGATGCCTGGCGCTGGGTGCTTCGGCCGATCGCGGGAACATTGGAACAGGTCGGCGTCACCTTCGGCGGCCCTGGCTATGTCCGTCTCCGGCTTTGGGGCAGTGCCGGGCCAATCATCGTCCTCGCCTTGGGCCTCGCCTTGTTCCTGCCCAGGTCCGATGTCCTGGCGGAAAGCCTGTTCGGCCTGCGCAGGCTGGACGGTGCCGGCATGATTCAGGTCGGGTGGCGCGCAGTGGCGCTAGGCGTAGCGTTCTTCGCCTCGGTCATCTACCTCGGCTACCACACGACCTTCCTCTACTTTCAGTTCTGAGAGGACCGCATGGAACGGAAATTTCTTGCGGTCTTCGCGGCAACCGCCCTGTTTCTCGCCGGCTGCATGGTCGGCTTGAACTGGTACGTCGACCCTTTCGCGCGCCATGCCTCGGTCGACGACGGGTTCGACCGCGGCCCCGCCTACACCCTGAACCGGCGTCTCTTCAAACTGATCGCCTTCGACCGGTGGATGGCGGAGCACCAGGGGGGGCCTCCCTCGCTCGTCATCGGGGACAGCACCGCCAATCAGCTCGACGACGAGGCGCTGACCGCCATCACCGGTCGTCCCTGGTACAGCATGGCGTTCGGCGGCGCCGGGCTGAACGAGATGACCGAGCTCGCGGACTACGTGCTCGACAACTACCCGGTGAAGGAGATCGTCTGGGGCGTGCCCTTCACCCGCATGATGGGCGATGTCGAGAGCGACATGCCGCGCTCCATCGAGATGGCCAATTCGCCGTGGAAGCACATGTTCACCTACGAGGCACTGCAGGCTTCGCTGCTCGTGCTGCGCTCGACCTGGACCGGGGTCGGCTTCAATGACCCTGCCCTCGACACCGGGGGAGAGGATGTCGTGACCTATCAACTGAGTCGGACGAAGACGGAGATGTCGGGGCGGCCGTGGCCGGCCAAGGAACTGGCGGCACTCGCACAAACGCTGGCCCGTGCCGAAGAACGCGGCATTCCCGTCACCATCCTGATCCCTCCCGTGCATCCTCGCACCGCCGAGATGTTCCGGCAGGACTTCGCGGATCGATATGCCCAGTATCGGGAGTTTCTTGCGCCGTACTGCGTGGTCGACTTCACGACACCGGAGGAGGCCAGCCGCTGGCCGGCCGCCATGTTCGGCGACTCCGTCCACCTGAGCCGCCGGGACAAGCCGCTGCTGACCGAAGCGCTCGGCCGCGCACTGCCCGCCCCCTGTGCCACGACCGGTCCGCGCAATGGCAAGCCGCAGGTAACGTCCGCAAACGACTGAACGGTGCTCACGGGGCCAATCGCTCTCTTGTGACGCGCCCCGCTCCCTCCGGCGGCAGGCGGAGCGGAACCCCCTGCCCGGCACGGGGTTTACTAACCATCGAAACCACAGCCAAGGGTGACCAAGATGGCTTCCGGAACGATGGACAAGATCAAGGGCGGTGTGAAGGAAGTAGCTGGCAAGGTGACCGGCGATCAACGCACCGAGACGGAAGGCAAGACCGACCAGACCAAGGGTGATGTCAAGAACGCCACCGACAATGTCAGCGAAGCCGCCAAGGGCGTGCGGGACAGCCTGACGGGCGACAAGACTCCACGCCACTAAGGCGCGTTTTTAGTTCATGAGTTCTTGGGTCGTCGGGCTCGTTCCTCACATTGGACGGGCCCGATTGTCGTGTGGCGGTTCGGCCGTAGCAGAACCGCCATCCGTTCAGTGGCTCTCCTGGACGTGCGCCTCGAGGAACCAGAGCGACTTGTCGAGCGAACGGGATGCCGCGGTGAAGATGTCGGCCGTGGTGGGGTCACCGGCCTCGTCCGTTTCGTCGATGGCCTTGCGGACACGGTTCGCGACGTCGCCATAACGTTCGATCAGCGCCTTGAGATGATCCTCGACGGCATAGATATCAGTCGGATAAGCCGGCACCTTGGTCGTCGCCGCTACCGCCTGAACGCTTCCAAGCGCCGTGCCGCCCAACTGGGTCACCCGCTCTGCGATCGTGTCGACATGGGTGTCGAGTTCGTCCCGGAACTGATCGAGCATCTCGTGGATGGCGATGAAATGCGGACCTTTCAGGTTCCAGTGTGCCTGTTTGGTTGCCAGGGCGAGGTCGATCGCCGCTGCCAGATTCTCGTTGAGGATCCCGATCACCGTAGCCTTGGCGTTGGTGGAAACATCGTTCTTGGTTGGATGCGTTCTCATCACAGTCATCTCCTTTTCCACGTCCTATATGGTGCGCAAGCCGGCGTCGTCGCAACTGCGGGTCGGACTGGGCGTTCCGTAGAAGCCCGGCGGCATACGCATAATGTGCAGCGCCGCCAGTATCGTCTGCCGGGCAGTTGTGGCATCAGCGACGCACCGGGAGATGTCGGATAGGCACGCTCGCTTTTCATGAGCGGCTTCACCGACTACACCCCCTTCGCAACGGATTGCGTGTCTCCAGTGAGACCGTTCAGTTACGCACTACCTGGACCACCATGTCAGTCGACGTCTCGATCATCGTTCCCGTCTACAACGAGGAGGACAATGTCCGCCCGATGTACGAGGCGATCCGCGACGCGGTAGCCGGCCTCGACCGTACGGTGGAATTGGTCTTCGTTGATGATGGTTCGCGCGACAGGACCGTCGAGCGGCTGTGCGAGCTCCCGAGGCAGGGCAGGCCAATTCTTCGCATCGTCAAGTTCCGTCGCAACTATGGTCAGACCCAGGCCATGATGGCCGGTATCGACGTCGCGCGTGGCAAGGTGCTGGTCACCATGGACGGCGACCTGCAGAACGACCCGCGCGACATACCGCGTTTCCTGGAGCAGATCGACGCGGGTCACGACCTCGTCGTCGGCTGGCGGAAGGACCGCAAGGACCATTGGTCGCGGGTGCTGCCATCCAAGGTCGCCAACCGGCTGATCGGCTGGGTGACGGGTGTGCCGATCAAGGACAATGGCTGCTCGCTGAAGGCCTACCGCGCGGACCTGATCAAGAAGATCCCGCTCTACTCCGAGATGCACCGCTTCATTCCCGCGATGAGCTCCCTGGCACGGCCGAAGATCGCGGAGATCGTGGTCCGCCACCATCCTCGCGTGCACGGCTCGTCCAAGTACGGCTTCTCGCGCATCTACAAGGTCTTCGTGGACCTGATCGCAATCCGCACCGTGCTCACCTTCGCCCGCTCACCACTCCTGTGGCTGGGTGGGCTGACCTTGGTGACGTTCCTGATCACGACGCTGGCGGCCATGTCTGCCGTGGTATTCGCGGACACCTCCTATGCCGGGTCGTCCGTGGTGTTCGCAGGCGTGACGCTCCTCTTCGGCGCGCTCAGCCTATTCCTGATCTTCCTGGCCTTCCTGGGCCAGCTCATCTGGGGAGCACGCTCGAAGAGCCTGGCTCCCTTCGTCGACCTAGCCGTTCAACCTGCCGGTCGGGAAGTACCGTGACCCTGCCAACTTCCGATGTCATCCTCGGCACGCCCGCGATCCCGACGCGCAGCGACCAGACCTCGACCATCCCTGCGCCCGGCCAGACGGCCCGGCCGCCGACCGATCTGGTCCTCTCGGTGGTCGTGCCGGTCGCGCGCGAGACGGACACGATCCTGACCGATCACCAGCGCCATGCGCTTGCGTTGGAAATCCTGGGCCCGGTCGAGTTCGTCTACGTGGTGGACGGTCATCTGCCGCGGACCACGTCGGCGCTGGAGAAGATGGCGCGTGCCTCGGGCGGGACGGTGCGTGTCCTCGTCTTCAACCAGGCGTTCGGCGAAGCGGCGGCCCTGTCGATCGGCTTCAAGCATGCACGGGCCGACAGGATCCTGACGCTCGTGCCGGAGCCGCAGGTCGACCCGGCAGATCTCCCCGCCCTTGTCCGGGGGCTCGATCGTGCAGACATGGTCGTCGCCAAGCGGACCAGCGGCGTCGGCGGGTCGGTGTTCGGCGCGGGCAAGATGGAATGGGTGTTGAAGCGCCTGCTCCAGTCGCCTTTCGCCGATCTCCGCTGCCGGGTCAGGGCACTGAAGAAGGAGGTCGGCGAAGAGATCGTTCTGTACGGTCACCAGCATCGCTTCTTCCCGCTGCTTGCCCTGCGCCACGGCTTCAAGGTCATCGAGCAGACGGTGCGACCGGGCGATGGGCTGCCCCTCAGGGACACATCAGCGCCGCTCGACTACAGCATGATCCTGGACGTCGTGACGGTATTCTTCTTGTTGAAGTTCCTGAAGAAGCCCTTCCGCTTCTTCGGTGGCTTCGGCATTGCCGTCCTGGCCCTGGGCCTGCTCGCCACCGGCTGGCTGGTCTTCGCGCGGCTCACCTTCGGCACGCCGCTGGTGGACCGCCCCGCCCTCATTCTCTCCTCCCTGATGGTGGTCCTGGGCGTGCAGATCATCGCGGTCGGGTTGATCGGCGAGATCGTGACGTTCGCCTATACCAAGGACATGCGCGACTACCGCATCGACCGCATCATCGAGTAGGACGCCAGGCGCTGAAGCGTGGCGGCCCTGGTGTCACTGGAGCAAGGTGACGGGCCCGCCACGGCGCCAAACGCTAGAGAACGGCGAAGAAAACGATGATCATGGCGATGACCGCGAGCGCGACGCTGATGCCGAGCACATAGCGCACCCGGCCGAGCTTCTGGCCCTGTCGGGCGGCGGTGGGTGCCTTGACGGCGCTGGAATCGTGCCGGTCAGGCTCGGCCACACGGGGTTCGGAATTGGCCATGGCAGGTCGCTCCAGTTCGGTGATCTCGTCCGGATGAACGGTCCGCCGACTGGGCGGTTCCGGCAATCACGAGGCTGACCTGTTGAACAACGGCGACTGCCCTGGCCACTCCGGCTATGCTTTTGCTCGACCACGTGCAGAACAGCAGGCCGGATCCGCATGCATACGAGGTGGCTCGCGACCCACTGGGTGACAGGTGCGGGCTTCATGGCCGGGGGCTTCCTTGCCATGGCCCCGCTCCTCCTTCTAGTCCTGCCAGCGGCGATCTTCCTGATCTTCCTGCACGCGCCGGGCTATATGATCCATCAGGTGGAGGAGCACGCCGGCGATCGGTTCCGGACATTCGTGAACGACCGGATGTTCGGCGGGCTCGACGTTCTGCGCAGCGTCGACATCCTGGTCATCAACCTGCCGCTCGTCTGGGGTCTGAATGCCGCCGCACTCTACGTGGCGTTCATCTGGGGCGAAGGGTTCGGCTTGGCGGCACCCTATGCCATGCTGGTCAATGCCTTCGCCCATGTCGGAGCTTCGGTAAAATTCAAAGGCTACAATCCCGGCCTTGCCACTTCGATCCTCGTCTTCGTACCGCTCAGCGTCGTGACGATCTGGGTCATCGGGGCACTGCCCTCGGTGGATCTGATGCACCATGCGATCGGCGTGGTCATCGCCTTGCTCGTCCATATCCTGATCGTGGTGCACTCCGCATCGCGCCATGCCGCCTTGAAGGTCGCGCCATGCTGAATGGATCGCGTGGGAGCCGCCACGGTTCACGTCGGCCTCAGCCCCGGTACCTGACCACCTCCACTTCCGGCACGGCCCGGCCGTCATAGACGGTGAGCTTGGCCAGGCGGACCCGGCAGCCGTCGACCTGGGCGTCCTGGAATACGAACGCGATCAGATCTTCCGCCTGGGCCAGACCTCGGTCAGGTGGGTGAACAGGCGGTGATAGTCGAGGCAGTCCTCGTAGCGGCCACTCGTGAAGGGGCCGGCTTCCCGCCAGGCTTCCACCTCGATCTCGACTGGCTGCGTGCGGCCATGCTCCTCGTCGAACACGCCGATCGCGAGATCAAGGACCAGCCGCCTCAGCCGGATGATCTGCAGGTTTCGGCCAAGCCGTCGATCTTCCAACACTGCCTCCACTCGAACCGCGCGATGATGGCGGGATCCGGAACCTGGGATTTTCCTCCATGCACACCAAATGACGCAGGTGCGACGGAGGATGACGATGAGCCTGCAGCAGCTCGGATCGACGATGCGGGTGTTTCAGCCGGCGGCGAACGTCATCGCCTTCTATGATGGCCGGATCGAGGGCATGCGGCTCCACTCGGACAAGCCGAACTGGCTGGACGATGGCGCCTTTTCGCTCGGCGTCTGCACTTACGCGCTGGTCGATGGCGACCAGGCTCTGGTCTACGATACTCATATCTCGCTGCAGCACGCGCGCATCATCCGGCGGACCCTGACCGAGGCTGGGATCCGCAGGATCCAAGTGGTGTTGAGCCATTGGCATGTCGACCATGTGGCCGGCAACGAGGTGTTCGACGACTGCGAGATCATCGCGCACACCCTGACGGCCGAGGCGATGCAGGCCCACCGCCGGCAACTGGAAGAAGGTGACCCGCCGATCCGGCCGCTGGTGATGCCGACCCGGACCTACCAGAACGGCCTGGAACTGACGGTCGGCAGCCTTTGCGTCGAACTGCGTCATGTCGATATCCACAGCCTGGACGGTACGGTGTTGTTCCTGCCCGACCGTGGCCTTCTCTTTGCCGGCGATGCCTTGGAAGACACCGTCACCTACGTGGTGGAGGCCGATCGATTGGCCATCCACCTGAGGGGCCTGGAGCGGATGGAAGCTTGGCCGATCCGGCGGATCCTGCCCAACCACGGCGCGCTCGACGTGATCGAGCGTGGCGGCTATGGCCCGGAACTCACCACGGCGACACGCAACTACGTTGCCAAGCTGTTGCGCTGCAAGGGCGAGCCGGCGCTTGCGAAGCAGGATCTGCGAAGCTTCGTCCGCACGGATCTCGATCGTGGGGCCATCAGTTATTTCGCGGCCTATGAGCCAGTTCACCGCCGCAATGTCGACGCCGTGACCTGAAGGAGCAGAGGTTGGCAAGGTCAGGAACCCGCCGGTCAGCCAGGACAGAGGCTCCCTACGAAGTCCAGTCGAGCGTGCCGGGGCAGACCGGCCGCTATCTCGTGCTGCTGCCTGAGGACGATACCAAGACCGGCATCTCCGCGTTGAAGAGCGTCGCCGGGTTGAAGGTCGCCCATTCCCATGACTATCGCGAACGTGCGACGGCGGCCGCCTTCGCCGAGGCCGATGGTGTCGTGTTCGACGAGCTTCAGGTGGCGGTGGTCGCTTCTTCGCCGGACCGGCTGCACGCGCTGAACTCGGTTGGCACGGATGGCGGCATCCTGGCCGTGGAGCCCGAGCGGATCGTGTATGCGTCGCAGACCGGCGGGATCGGAATCCCAGCCCCGGTCCCTTCCCTGCCCTCAGAGAGCGGAGCGGCGCATTCCATCGATTATCTGCGCGGCTACCGGGATGGCGTGAACGCCGTGCTCGACCGGCTGATCGGTGACGGCCGAATGCCCGGCGCTGTGCCACACCAGGCGGTCGAGAGCGAATTGACCTGGGGTCTGCAGGCTGTCCGGGTAGCAGGCTCGCGCTGGACCGGCCAGGGCATCAAGGTCGCCGTCCTTGATACCGGCGTCGGCCTCGACCACCCGGATTTCGAAGGGCGCGCGATCGACGCGCGCAGCTTCGTCACCGGCGAGGAGGTCCAGGACGGGAATGGCCACGGCACCCACTGCATCGGTACGGCCTGCGGCCCGCTCAAGCCGCAGCGGCTGCCGCGCTATGGCATTGCCGGGGAAGCCACCATCCTGGCCGGGAAGGTGCTGAGCAATCTCGGCAGCGGCTCGGACGGCAGCATCCTGGCTGGGATCGACTGGGCGGTCGCCAATGGCTGCGCGGTGATCTCCATGTCCCTGGGTGCACCGGTTGGACCGGGCGCCACGCCATCGGCGGTGTTCGAGCAGGTCGGCAGGCGGGCGCTCCGGGCGGGTTCGCTGATCGTCGCGGCCGCCGGCAACAACAGCCACCGTCCGGACCGGATCAGCCCGGTCAGCCATCCTGCGAACTGCCTGTCGATCATGGCGGTAGCGGCGGTCGACCAGGACCTGCGGGTCGCCTGGTTCTCCTGTGCCGGGCTGAACTCGCAGGGTGGCCAGATCGACATCGCTGCCCCAGGCGTGGCCGTTCACTCTGCCTGGCCGGGCTCGCTCTACAACACGATCAACGGCACCAGCATGGCCACGCCACACGTGGCCGGGATCGCCGCGCTGTTCGCGGAGGCCGATGCCACGGCACGTGGCCAGGTCCTGTGGGCGCGGCTCGTCCAGGGAGCCTTGCGGCTCGACCAGCCGGCGCGAGACGTGGGCGCAGGCCTCATCCAGGCACCGGGCTGAGACCAGGCGCCTTCCGCGCTTCAGGCGGAACGGTGCCCTGCAGGGTGCAGCGAGAGAACATCACCGTCCTGCGGGTGATCTTTCGCGCACTTTAGATGGAGCTGTTGTTGAGGTAATTCTACTTCAGCATGACATGGCCGATAGTTCCTGGTGACGGAAATGAAGCAACGGGGCGTCATCCGTCGGTCGTTCTTGAATGTTCACGTTATGTTCTCATGGTCCTCGTGAGCCGGAAGAACGGGCTACGACTTGCCGCGCATAGCGAAGCGGTGCACATTATCATTGTCGATGAGGACGCCATATACCGATTGGGCATTTCATGGGGCGTCGAGTGGGTAAGCTGAGCGTGGTGGTCTCGGTGGACGAGGCCAAGCTGGATGATTTTCCGCGGGTCCTGCAGGCAATGGTGAAGGCGGGACTGCATGTGGAGAACCAGATGTCGATGGTGGGCACGGTGTCCGGCTCCGTCGACGACCCGCAGGCATTGAGCAAGCTGCGCGGGATCGAGGGCGTAGCCCATGTCGAGAAGTGCCGGACCTACCAGCTGGCACCGCCGAACACCGAGGTGCAGTAGGCCCAGGAGGTTGGTATCCAGCTGAGCACTGGAACGGCTTGCGTTCCTCTTGCCTGATGTGGAGCCTAGTCGCTCCACCAAGCGGGAAGATCGCCATGTTCAGGAACTTCGCTGCCGGCGCAGCGCTCTGCCTTTTGCTGGCTGCACCGGCCGACGCAGCCGACATGGGCCTGTGGAGCGTCTACGAGCAGCAGCTCAAGACCGCCAAATATATCGATCTGACCCACGCCTTCCAGCCGGTCCAGCCCGTCTGGCCAGGCTTCGGCAATGCCGAGTTCAAGGCAGCCGTGGCCGGCAAGGATATTCCTGGCTACGTCGCCAAGGGCGACGTCTACACCTACGAAAAGCACGGCTTCGTGGCATCCGCCTATGCGCTGCCAACTGACCAGTACGGAACGCAGCTCGATCCGCCGGCCCACTGGAACGAGTATGGTGCCACCATCAGCGACCTGCCGCCGACGTTCGCCGTCCGGCCGCTCGTCGTCATCGACATGTCCCCGCAGGTCCAAAAGGACCCGGGCTACGCGCTGCAGGTCAGCGACATCGAGGCCTTCGAGACTCAGCATGGACGCATTCCGGAAGGCGCGGTCGTGTTCGTACGGTCGGACTGGTCGAAGAAGTGGCAGGACATCGCCCATTTCAACGACAAGCCCTTCCCCGGTGTCGGGCTTGACGCCCTGAAGTTTCTCCACCTCGAGCGCAAGATCCTGTTCCATGGCCACGAACCGCTCGACACCGACGCCACGCCCACGCTCGAAGGCGAAGCCTGGCTACTGCACAACCACTTCACCCAGGCCGAGGGCGTGACGAACCTGGATCAGGTTCCGCCAACTGGTGCCCTGGTCACGATCGGCTTCGCCAAGCCAGAGGGCGGAACCGGTGGGTACGCCCGCTACGTGGCGATCGCGCCGGCCGATTGGCCGCATGGAGTAACGATCGCGCAGGCACCAGGCGCACCGCTGCCAAAGCAGCCGGCGCCGCTCCGGCGGGACACGAACGGCGTCATGCGGCCAACGCCACAGAACTGACCGCTCACGCGTCCTGCGACGAGATCACGACCAAGTCCTTGCCGCTCTGCCGGTCCGGCGTGAGCGGCAGGTCCGTCGTGATCAGGAGGGCACCGGGGTGCAGGTGCTCCGCGATTGCCTGTCGTGCATCGGCATCGACCTGGATCCTCGGCAGGATCGCGGTAGCCGGCTGGTCGGGGTGAATCCCGCCATCCGAGCTGTGTGAGATGGCCTGCCAGGCCAAGCTGTCGCCCGTCACGTGTGAAAAGATCAGGACATGCGAGCCCAGCGGCTTGGTGGGATCGACGATGGTGACCGGACCCTGCGCCACCGTGTCGCCGCCGGCCAGAATGACGAACCGCCGGTCGGCCCCGGACACCAGGATCGAGACCGGCTCGACAGGGGCTGCACTTCCGTCCACCGGTGGCAGGGAACGGCTGCCAATCCCTTTCAGGACCTGGTCGATCTCCGCCTCGGCCGCGGTCGACAGCACCAAGCCGGGATGCACGATCTCGTTCGGCGCGCTCGCCTCGTCCGCGATGATCACGGCCGTGCCGACATGGGTGATGGCGTAGAGCTTGTCGGAGAATGCATGGGGCAGATGCACGCAGCCATGAGAGCTGGGGTAGCCCGGTAGCCCGCCCACGTGCAGGGCAATCCCGCTCCAGGTCAGGCGCTCCATGTCCGGCATGGACGCGCCGTCGTAGATGTTGGAACGGTGCTCCGTCTGCTTCTGCAGGATGGTGAAGACGCCGGTGGGCGTTGCATGGCCGGGGCGCCCGGTTGAGCAGGTCGAGACGCCGATGCGGATCCCGTTGCGATAGACGGAAACCAGCTGGTCCGGGATTGACACGATGATCGCGACCGGTCCTTCCGGCGAGCGGTCGGGATGCCAGCTGAACTGGCCGGGCTTCATCAGATGATCGTCTTCCACCGACTGGGCGAGCGATGGTCCTGGCCAGCCAGCCAGCAGGCCGACGATCGGCAACCCGGCTGCGAGCTTCAGAACCTCGCGGCGGGACGGCTGGTTCGGCAACGACATGCGAGGCTCCTCGAATCTGCCTTGGTCCGCCGGCCGGCCGGCCGTCGCAGCACCCTTGGGCGAGGCGTACCACAGCGTTCTGGCCGATCCGAGAGGTGCCGGGTCATCGTAGATGCGACATGGGCGCAGCGGACCCCTTGTGCCGACGGCTCTGGCTGGTCAACGCTGCGGCGGCTGGCCTTCAACCGGACCAAAGATGCGCATCCTGCTCGTCGACAACTATGACAGCTTCACCTTCAACCTCGCCCAGCTGGTGGGCGAGGTCTGCGGCTGCCCGCCGCTCGTCGTGAAGAACGATGAGGTGACGATGGCCGAGGTGCTGGCGATCGATCCTGATGCCATCATCATCTCGCCCGGCCCCGGTCGGCCGGATGTCGAGAGCGATTTCGGCATCGGCGGCGCCTTGATCCGGTTCTTCGACCGACCGATCCTGGGCGTCTGCCTGGGCCACCAGGGCATTGCCGCGCATCTGGGTGGCCGGATCGACTACGCTCCCGCCGTCATGCACGGGCGGCCCAGCCGCATCATCCACACAGGCACCGGACTCTTCGTCGGGTTGCCGCAGGACTTCCAGGCGGTCCGCTACCACTCTCTCCTCGTGACCGATCCCGGCCCGGCGCTGAAGGCGACGGCCTGGACGGAGGACGGCGTGATCATGGCGCTCCGGCACCGGCAGCGCCCCCTGTTTGGCGTGCAGTTCCACCCGGAGTCCATCTCGAGCGAGCATGGCGGCCGACTGGTTCGCAACTTCCTGGAACTCGTGGACGCGCGGCCTTCCCGCCTCGGGCCGGTACCGCTGAAAGCGCCCAAACCAGACGGGGCCCAGCGCACCAGCGAGTTCCGCATCTTCAGCCGCACGATCGACTGCTTTGCCGAGCCCGAGCGGGCCTTCGCCGCGCTATTTGGCACAGCGGAACATGCGTTCTGGCTGGACAGTGCTGCCGATGATTCGTGCCATTCGCAGTGGTCGTTCATGGGCGATGCGTCAGGTCCATGGGCGGAACTGATTTCATGCTCCGTGCAGGAAGGCATCGCGCGCAATCTGGAAGTTGAGGACGGAACTATCTTTGCTGCCCTCGCCCGGTGGCTGGCGCAGCGCGGAATGGCAAGGCCAGCCGGGCTCGACGTGCCCTTCCTCCCGGGCTGGGTCGGCTATTTCGGCTATGAACTGAAGGCGAGCGCCGGCGCCTTTGCACCGCACCATAGCGACTTGCCCGATGCGCAGTTCCTGTTGGCGGACCGGATCGTCGCCTTCGATCACCTGGATCGCCGGATCGTGCTCGTGGCGTTGGACTTGGCTGTTCAAGGGGCCAGGGTGGAGAAGTGGTTTGCCGACACGATCGAGGGGCTGGCGACGGCCCCTGACCTGGCCCCTCCCCCGCCTCCCGCATTGCCGCTCTTCTTCGCTCCAAGGCTGGACGATCGAGCCTATCTGCGGCGGATCCGACTGGCCAAGGAGGCGATCCGGCGCGGCGAGAGCTACGAGGTCTGCCTGACCAACCAGTTCGTCGCCCATGGCAGCGTCGATCCTTTTCCAGCCTATCGGCGCCTGCGCGCAGGCAATCCCGCGCCGTTCGCCGCCTTCCTGCGCTTTGGCGAGCTGTCGGTACTGTCGTCGTCACCAGAACGCTTCCTCAAGATCGGGCATGATCGCGTCGTGGAGGCACGGCCGATCAAGGGCACGATCGGCCGTGGCCAGGATCAGCAGGAGGATGCAGCCCTGGCCGAACGGCTCCGGTCGAGCGTGAAGGACCGGTCGGAGCACCTGATGATCGTCGATCTGCTGCGCAACGACCTGGGACGCGTCTGCGAGGTTGGCAGCGTGCACGTCCCCGACCTTTTCGCCATCGAGAGCTATGCGACCGTCCACCAGATGGTCTCGACGATCCGGGGCAAGCTGGCGGACGGCATTTCGCCGATCGACTGCATCCAGGCGGCGTTCCCGGGCGGATCGATGACGGGCGCGCCCAAGCTGCGGACCATGGAAATCCTGGACGGGCTCGAGGGGGGACCTCGCGGGATCTACTCGGGCGCCATCGGCTATGTCGGGCTGGATGGCAGCGTCGACCTGTCGATCACGATCCGTACGGCCGTCTGCCACCGAGGGCAGGTCCGGATCGGCGCCGGTGGTGCCATCATCGATCTCTCCGACCCCATGGAGGAACTCGCGGAAGTACGCCTGAAGTGCCGGGCGTTGATGGAGGCCCTGGGCGGCACGATCGAGCGGCAGCGCAACATGGACGCAAACGCGGAGCTTGCGATCCCACCGGGATGACCTAGCACTACTGTTCGACGTTCAGCGGCCGACGGCGCACGAGAGAGTTGAACATGATGATCGGATGGGTTCTGGCGGCGGCGGTGCTTCTGGGCTCTGCAGTTCCAGGCGCCATGGCTGCGACCGCGCCCGTGATGACGCCAGCGCCCATCGCTTATGCGAGCGTGGACTGGTTCAAAACCCCGCTTCGCACATTCTATGCCGACCCGAATGGTGGCGGGACCGGCCAGAGCCGTAGTTCGCCGCGAGCGCTGGGCAGGCTGCTGCCGGGCCTGAAACCGGGCGACCGGATCATCCTTCTGGCGGGCACCTATCCGAGCGCCAAGGTTACCGCGCACGGTACCGCGCTTCGACCCATCCGGATCGAGGCCGAACATCCGGTGGTTGCTGGCACGGGGCATCAGGTGGCGACATCAAGGAAGGCGGTATTCCGGAACAGCAGCCTGCAGATCGATGCTTCTTCCTACCTGCGGATCACGGGCCTGTCCTTCGAGGTCGACCCGAGCAGAGGCGGCAGCGGGATCACCGCGACGAACAGCGATCACCTGGCCTTCACGAGGAACTACTTCTTCCAGCAGACCAACTATGGAGTGCTTCTAGGGGCCGCGAGCGGCGGCGATGTCAGCCAGGTGCTGCTCGAAAACAATGTGTTCCGCAACATGATCGTCGGCAGCGAGGCTGGAGGGGTCGGGGGCGTGCGCATGGACTATGGGCAACGGGTGCATCGCACCCGGACCATGGTCGTGCGGAACAATCATTTCGACGGCTACTTCAACCATTCCGTGTCGCTCAAGGAGATTGTCCGCGATGTCCTGATCGAGCGGAACAGCTTCAGGATCTGCGGACTTGTCTGCGTGGAGGGCGGGCAGGAACCGGATACCACGCATCCCGGTGGCAGCACCGATCGCAAGGTCGCCAACGTGGTGATCCGCTCGAACAGCTTCAGCGGTCTGCAGGATGGCTCGATGGGCGTGTTCGCGCGCAACGTGGAACGCATCTTTATTATCGGCAACCAATTCAGCGGCATCACCGAGCCGCTGCGCATGGCCAGTAACGATCGGAACTCGAAAAGCTGCGAGCGCCAGCTGTACCTGGTCGGTCGGAAGCTCGGGGGCTGCGAAGTCCGCTCCCGGCTGACGCAGATCGGCCGAAAGAACAGCGGGGTGCTGTTCGATGGAAACAAGATCAGCGGTGGCATTCAGTTCATCATGGCCGGCCGTGGCTATCCCGGCGATTTCCTGTCGATCAAGAACGCCGCGAACACGAGCCCGATCGAGATCTGCTTGCGTCCGTTCATCCAGAACGGCGCCGACTTCAACAGCTGGACGGAAGGCACTCCCGCAACGTTCGCGCCTCCGGCGCTCTACCGTGACATCCCGATCGGGTTCAGCCTGAAAAGCGGCAACTGTACCGGCAAGGACCTCACCCATGACTGCGAGGCACATCGCAGCTGCACGGGAATCAATGATTGAGGGCAGCACTGCCGTGTCTTCCCTATGATCATTCTCGTGCGTCCGGAAACCACGTTGCTGCGTTCGGAACGGCAACATAGCCTACCTCGACAGAACTCTGTCCAACGATGCGGACGGAGGAGAATGACCGAGGGCCAGAGTCATCATGGATCACCGTGGCCTGTTGGGCTGGCTCCTGGCATTCGCGCTGCCGATGTTCGCTGCAACTCCCGCGTCATCGGCCTCCCCTCCCCCGTTGGAGGCCGACCCTATCGTCCTGCAGAGCATCGACTGGACCCAAACGCCACTGCGAAAGCTGTATGCCAGTCCCTCGGGATCCGGGACGGGGCGCAGCCGCGCGAGCCCGAAGGCGTTCCGGGCACTCCTGGCGGAGATCCGCCCAGGAGACCGGGTGATCCTGCTGCCCGGGAATTACCCGAGCGCCACCATCTCCTTGCTAGGGACCGCCAGCCGCCCGATCCGCATTGATGCCGAACAGCCGATCGTGGTGAGCAATCACCAGCTCATCGGCTCCGGCCGGACAGTGTTCAAGAACACTGAACTGAAGATCGTCAATTCGGCCTATCTGCGCGTGCGCGGCATCGCGTTTGCAACGGAAGCATCCGCCTATGCCAGCGGGATCGAGGTGCTCAGCGGCCACCATCTTGCGTTCAGCCGCAACTATTTCCTGCAGAATACCAATTTTGGCCTGCTGTTCTACGGCAAGAACGAGACCGACATCGAGCAGGTCCTGGTCGAGGACAATGTCTTCCGCAACAAGCTGCTCGTGAGCGAAGCAGGCGGGATCGGCAAGGTCCGCACGGATTATGGACTGCGCATCCATGGCACCCGGACGCTGGTCGCGCGCAAGAACCTGTTCGACGGCTACTTCAACCACGCGATCTCGCTGAAGGAGAAGGCCCGCAACCTCCTGGTCGACGAGAATGTCTTCCGGATCTGCGGATACTTGTGCATCGACGTCGGCCAGGAACCTGACACCAAGGCAGGCGGCACCTATGTGGATCGCACCGTCGGCAATGTCATCATCTCCGACAACCTTTTCAGCGGCAGCAACAGTCCCACTGCCATCCTTGCGCGCAACGTCGACCGCCTGTTCATCGACCGCAACAGCTTCGCCCGCTTCACCCATGTTCTTCGCATCGCGAACAACAACCAGAACTCGAGGAGCTGCGAGCGGCAGCTCGCGGTGCTGGGCAGGACGCTGCTGTCGTGCGAGCGCAACTCACGGCTTACCCTGACAGGGCGCAAGATCCTCGGAATCCGGTTCGCCCGGAACCAGATCACCGGCGATTCCAGGATCGTGCTGGGCGGTCGGGGCTACTCGAAGGATTTCCTGTCGATCGCCGGCTCCGGAACGAGCGGGAAGGTCAGCATCTCGTTTCGCACGTTCTCCCTGGGAAGCGGGGTGTGGAACGAGTGGACGGACAATCTGCCGGCCACGCTCGCAGCTCCGCGACTCCATCTCAGCAACTCGCCGAACTACGTGGCCCGCTAGATCGCACGACCGACAGCGGTCTTGCCGCTGCGCGTGCGCCGGATCTCGCTGGTGATCACCATGAGCTCGCTCAGCATGATGAGTGCTGCGCCGGCGAAGACGGCCAGGACAGGAACATCGCCCCAGATCAGGAAGCCCAGGCCGAAGGCCCAGATCAGGGCGGTGAACTCGAGCGGTGCTGCGACCGAGGCCGGTGCATGCTTCATGCCCTCGTAGAGCATGAACTGCGCGCCTGCGGCCAATAGGCCCACCAGAAGGAGCAGCAGCGCCTCCATCCCGCTGGGCGTCACCCATAGCCAGGGCAGGCTCAGGCCGCAGCCGACCAGGAAGACGCTGCTGGTCAGGAACATTTGCATGAACGTGCTCTCTGCGTTCGCCAGGCTTCGGATCAGGATGATGCCATAGGCCCAGAGCACCGCCGCAGCGAGTGCCATCAGAATGGGGACTGGCTGGTCGAGCTCAGTGGGCCGGCAGGCAAGGACCACGCCGGCAAAGCCGACCGCGATCGCCGCCCAGCGGCTGGTCGACACCTTCTCGCCCAGTAGCGGCACGGCCAGGAGAACGACGATGAGTGGCGAGGCGAAGTAGATCGTCATCATCTCGGCCAGCTGCAGCGAGCGTGCCGAAGAGTAGTAGAAGAGCCAGGCACCGAACAGGACCAGGCCACGCCCGAGCATCGCCATCTTGACCGCCGAATGGATGGATCGTTCCACGCATCGGCGGTCGACGAGCATGCAGAACAGCAGGATCACGACGCTGCGCACGAACAGGATCTGCGGCACCGAGACGTCCGTCACCAGCAGCTTGATGAGGGCGTCCTGCACGGCGAACAGGAAGTAGGCGCCGATGACCAGCACGATCCCCAGGACGTTTGATGTCTTCGCGGGCAAGTCAGGTGCCGGGGCCACGATGCATCAGCTGGACCCATATCCGTCCTCCCGGGCCGCGGAAGGAGTTCAGTGTACGCGTTTCCACCACATGCGCGACGGTTTCTGCATCCGCGCCGATGTCGCGCAGCTGGTGCTCGGTCAGGTCGAAAAGCGCGTTGGTCTGCCGGGTCTGCACATAGGCGCAGAAGCGGGCGAAAGCACGCCCGATCTTGCTGCCTAGTGCGAGAACGCCTGTTGCTGCAGGAGACCTGGACGATCTGGCGATGATCAGCATATCTTCAACCTCCATTTGATGACGCTGCCCTGGACCATGAAGGTTATGCGGGGAAACGTGAGGTCTTCCCAGCGAAGCCTTCTTGCAGAATCTTCAAAGGGAAGTTGATGATCGTAGATGGCCCGACGCATCCCGGCACTGAATACGCTGCGTACATTCGAGATCGCTGCCCGCCATCTGAACTTCACGCGCGCTGCCGAGGAACTGCATGTCACGCCGGCTGCTGTCAGTGCACAGATTCGCAGCCTGGAGGACCAGCTCGGCGTCCGGCTCTTCCTGCGCACCAGCCGCTCGGTCCGTCTGAGCAGTGCCGGCTCGATCCTGCTGGCCGCTGTCGAGGAGGCGATGACGGGCCTGGCGGAGGCCATGGAGCGGGTTGTGGCAGGCGCGAAGAGGCCCGCCTTCAAGATCAGCACGAGCTACTCGTTTGCCGCCAAGTGGCTCGTGCCGAGGCTGCACCGCTTCCGCGCCGAGCATCCTGGGTTGGATGTGCACGTGGATGCGAACGACCGACTAGTCGACCTCACGCGCGACGAGGTCGATGTGGCCATCCGCTTCGGTAGTGGCGTCTATCCCGGTCTACGGGTCGACCGGCTCTTCGAGGAGGAGGTGTTCCCGGTCTGCAGCCCCAGGCTGGCCCAGGGGGACCCTCCCCTTCGTGAACCGTCCGACCTGCGGCTTCACGCCCTGATCCACGAGGGCTGGCGGGCGCAGGGAGACGTCTGGCCGGACTGGCGGATGTGGCTGCTGGCGGCGGGCCTGGGCGACATCGAGGCCTTGCACGGTATCCACTACCACCAGAGCGCGCTTGCCATCCAGGCGGCCATCGATGGCCAGGGCATCGCGTTGAGCACGACCAGCCTCGTTGCCGATGACCTGGCGGCGGGGCGGCTGGTGCAGCCGTTCGAGCTTTCCCTGTCGGTGCCGCAATTCTCCTACTTCCTGGTCGCGCCCAAGCGGAGCCGCGAGCGCCCGGGGGTCACGGCATTCCGTACGTGGATCCTGGCGGAAGTCAGCTCAAGCACCGCCGCCATCCCGGGGCCGGCCGCACGAGACGCCACGGAGTGCGCCAGTGCTGCGTCTACTTGCCCAGTTCCGCCATCAACCCGTCCAGGTCGAGGCGAACGGTGACCATCTGCAGCCTGCCGTCCTGCTCGCGCGGCCAGAGCTCCTCAGGTCGGTCGCAGTAGAGTTCGACGCCGTTCTGGTCCGGATCCCGAAGGTAGAGCGCCTCGCTCACGCCGTGGTCGCTGGCACCGTCCAGCGGAATGCCTGCGCGGATGAGCCGGTGGAGCGCATCGGCCAGGGCAGCCCTGGTCGGATAGAGGATGGCGGTATGAAACAGGCCTGTCGTCCCCCGCGGCGGAGGCGAGCCGCCGAGGCTTTCCCATGTGTTGAGCCCGATATGGTGATGGTAGCCGCCAGCCGAGATGAAGGCGGCCTGATCGCAATAAGTCTGCATCAACTGAAAGCCGAGCACGCCGCAATAGAAGTCGAGGGCGCGCTGCAGGTTGGCGACCTTCAGGTGAACGTGCCCGATGCGGGTACCTGGGTGGATGGATTGCTGGCTCGACATCGACTGTCTCCTGTAGATGGGCAGGAGCAGATTCGCATGTTCATCCGTTCAGCGGAATGTGCGTGGTGCGAATGCACTGTCGCCTCAGAAGCTTCGATCCTCAGGCATGGTGGGCGAAGCCGTCTGGAGATAGGGCGCCAGAGCCACCCGCAGCTCCTCGAGATCATAAGGCTTGCCGACGACGGGTCGTCCGAGGAACTCGGCTGGCAGTGGCAACTCTTCACCATACCCCGTGGTGAACACGAACGGGATCTTCTGGCGCGCCAGATGTTCTGCCAGGCCAAAACTCATGATACCGCGAAGATCGATGTCCATGACGACGAGGTGCGGCGTCACCCTTTCGAGCGCGGCAAACGCTTCCTCGAGCGTGGCGGCGATCTCGACCTGGGTGAGGCCGAGGGCCTTCAGCGTCATGCTGGTATCCAGCGCGATGACCGGGTCGTCTTCGACGAGAAGAACTGCGGTACTGCTACCGGCAACAGCTGTCTGCACCAGACCCCTCCCCCTCAACTGAGGAGCTCACCGCCTGGCCGCCCGAGCAGAACCGGACGGCACTCCATCTGCAAGAGCCAAGCACGAACGCCGGGGCCCGTCCGTGCTCATGTCGACATATACATCGATGGACATGCAATTTTGCAGAAGTTCTCCGTCAGTTGTCCTGGGGACGCAAGATCTCAGGCAGCACCCGGGCCGCATGCCGGCGCACCGCACCGTAGCACTCGCACGCCGCAGCCTCGAGCTGCGGCAAGTCGAGGATCGTAATCTTGCCGCGGGATTGCCGGACAAGGCCGCGAGCTGCAAGTTGACCGATCGTTCGGGTAACTGTTGTCCGTTGCACACCCAACATCTGGGCGATAGCTTCCTGAGTAATGTCAAGTCGAGTGCTACCGGTTCGTTCTCGTGCCAGTAGCAGCCACCGGCAGCAGCGCTTATCGAGGGAATGAAGTGCATTGCAAGCGACAGATTGCAATACTTGCGCAAGCAGTATGTCTGCATAGCGCGCGAACAAGTCATGGAGCCGAGGCCTAGCTGCTTTTGCCTCTTCGATACAGGCCGTCTCCACCTTGATGCATCGGCCGGGCTGTTGGACCAGCGCCCGCGCAAAGGAAGGCTTATGCCCACCGCTGATGATGCCTCCGACGGCACCCTCCCGCCCGACCGTCGCGGCCTCGGCAACCGAGCCGTCTTCCATGACGAGGACCAGGGAGATCATGGTGGAGGAGAGCGGAAAGTAGGTATGGACGACGTCGTCGCCACTTTCCACGAGCAGCGTACGGGCTTCAAGCTCGACAAGCTCGCTGCGCGGCAGAAGGAGTTGCCGCTCATCCATGTTCAGCGTCGCCAGCAGGCGGTTGGAAGACAGTTGGAACGCGTGAGTGGCTTCGCCCGACGGGGAAGCTTCGACTAGCGACCGAGAGGACATATCTGCTCCTCCTCTAACGTTCGTTCCCGCGACGACGACCTTGCATGGCTCATCAGCGACGTGACGTCGACGCCGCGGATTCTTCATGCTGGGCAGCAAGCATCCTGCCCAGCCTCTCCCAGAGCATCTGCAGGGTGACGCGGGTCGACGGGTCCAGCTTGCCAGGAGCGACGCGGTCCAGGTCGGCCAGCAATCGCCTGCCGGTGTCGGAGAGGCGATCTGCTTTCGCAGCTGGCAGCGGAGGCTTCTGGGTCCCTTCGCTGCGTCGCGCCAGACGAACCTGACGGACCGTCGCGAGTCCGGACTTTGCCAGGTCCCATAGGCGAAGCTGCTCTGCCTCCTCCTGGACCTGTGCCAGTTCGACCAGGAGGGATCTTCCAATGCCCGGAGTCGCGGCATATTCCTCGCGAATGCGTTCCGGCAGCCGCGAGAGCGACAGGAGGGCCGAAACGGTGTTCTGGCGCTTGCCGACCGCCCTCCCCACCTCGTCCTGCGTCCAGCCCTTGTCCTGCATTAGCCGCTCCACGGCGGCCGCCTCCTCGAATGGACCGAGCTGCTCACGCTGCAGGTTCTCGACCAACGCAATTTCGAGCGGATCTCCGTTGCTGACGATCGCCGCGATGGTCGGGCGCTCCAGGAACCTCGTCGCGCGCCACCGACGTTCGCCTGCCACGATGACCCATCGTCCCGGCGTCTCGCTGCGGCGGACCAGGATCGGCTGGAGCAGTCCGTGCACGTCGATCGAGCCGGCCAGTTCCGCGATGGCCTGCTCGTCGAAATGACGCCGGGGCTGGTCCGGATCGGGATCGATCGTGGCCAAGTCCAGTTCGACGATCTTCGGCAGATCGACCGACGTCTTGAACAGGGAGTCCGCGGCAAGCCGATCGCGAAGCGTCGGCCGCGCCGGCTTAGCGGACCTGGCGCTCGATGGCATCGGCAACCTCCTCGATTCCGCGAATGACATCCGCCCTCACCTCGTCGACGGCTGACGTCACCGAAGCACGGTCGAAGGCGGTGGTGCGCCGCACCGGCGCGAAGACATGATGATGACGCCCCATGGCAGCGATCAATTCGTCCAATGCTTCCTTGTCGTGCCTGTTGCGCGCGTCGTGGATTGTCGGGAGCAGGCCGAGCACGCCTAGCTCCGGATTCAGGCGCGTGCGGATCCTGTCGATTGTATCAAACAAGAGTGACACGCCCATGATCGACAGATAGTCAGTCTTGACCGGCACCAGTACCTGGTTCGCTGCCGCCAAGGCGTTCACCGTGAGAAGACCCAGCGACGGTGAGCAGTCGATGAGGACGACATCGAACATGGACAGGACCGTTTGCAGCTTGTCGCGCAGGATCGTTGCGCCGTTCCAGGCTGCAGTCAGTTCGGTTTCCGCTGATGCAAGCCGGATCGAGGCAGGCAACAGGGCTGGCTCGCCAGGAATGATGACCGACCGCGCATCCTGCCGGTCGAACATGAGGGCGTGGAGCGTGAGGTCCTTCGCCTCCAGTGTCCGCGGATCGTGACCGGCATAGACGGTGAGGCTGGCCTGAGGATCGTCATCCACGAGGAGGACTCGCAGCCCCCGCCGGACCAGCGCGTGGCCGAGGTGAAAGGTGGTGGTGGTCTTGGCGACCCCGCCTTTCTGGTTGGCGATCGCGATCGTCATCGCCATGAAGAACCGCCTGTCCGATCGATGTTCCGATGGACCGATCGCTACGCGGCCGCGCCGACGGGAGCAAGCCGAAGCATCATCCGACGTCGGATATCGATCTTCCACTGTCACTCATATCCGACGTCGGATGAAGCGTCCGATGCCTGGGGCTCGACGGTGGCAGCCGGGCGTGGCACCACCGGGGAACGGTTGATCGGGAGAGGTCAGGGATGCTGACGACGGGGGCGGCACGCGTGGCGGGCGTCATGGGGTGGCCGATCACGCACTCGCTGTCACCGGTGCTCCATGGCCACTGGTTCCGCCGCCACGGCATCGACGGTGCCTATGTCCCGTTGGCCGTGCGTCCCGATGATGCGATCGCTGCGATCCGCATGCTCCCGAAGCTGGGCTTCCTGGGCTGCAACGTGACCCAGCCGCACAAGGAAGCCGCGTTCGCTGCGGTCGACCTGCGCGATGCGGTCGCGGCCAGGATGGGCGTCGTCAACACCGTGATGGTGCAGTCGGACGGAAGCCTGATCGGCACAAGTACGGACGGCGCCGGCTTCATGGCGAACCTGCGCGAGCAGGCGCCGGACTGGCGGCCGGAGCAGGGGCCGGCGGTGCTCCTAGGCACCGGAGGTGCTGCCCGTGCCGTCGCCATCACATTGCTTGATGCGGGGGTGCTGGAACTGCGCCTCGTGAATCGGACCGTAGCGAAAGCCGATGCCCTGGCTGCCGATCTCAGGCTGATCTTCCAGGGCCGCAGGATCGATGCTGTCGGCTGGCAGGAGCGCTCCGCAGCTCTGGAAGGGGCAGGGCTGCTGGTCCAGGCGACCTCGCTCGGCATGAAGGGACAGCCGAACCACGACCTGCAGCTCGATGGGCTGCCGCTTTCGGCGCCAGTTGCGGAGCTCGTTTATGTTCCGCTTGAGACCGAGCTGACGGCGCGGGCCCGGCGAAGGGGGCACAGGATCGTCGACGGGCTTGGCATGTTGCTGCACCAGGCGGTGCCCGGCTTCGCGCATTGGGGAGGCGTCACGCCGACGGTCGATGCGGAGGCGCGCCAGATCGTGCTGGAAGTGCTGCGCAGCAGACGTTGAGGAAGAGAGCCGGCAGCTCCGCCGGACTGGTACAGGGGAGGCGATCGATGGATCTGGGGCTTCGCGACAAGGTGGCGGTGATCACCGGTGGCAGTATCGGCATCGGCCGTGCGGTGGCCCATGGCCTGGCGGCGGAAGGCGCGCACGTGGTGATCGCGGCACGTCAGGTCGAACGGGCGGAGGAAGCGGCGGCCGAGGTCGCGACCAGGCATGATACCCGTACGCTCGCCGTGGGCGTCGACGTCGCGACGGCGAAGGGATGCGAGCAGCTGATCGCGGAGACGACCAAGGCGTTCGGTGGTGCAGACATCCTGATCAACAACGCCGGAACCGGCAGCAACGAAACGATCCGTGAAGCTGCCGACGACAAGTGGCAATATTATTGGGATCTGCACGTCATGGCAGCCGTCCGGCTGGGACGGGGCTTTGCACCGTCCATGATCGAGCGCGGTGGTGGAGTGATCCTGCACAACGCCTCGATCTGCGCCACTCAGCCGCTTTGGTACGAACCAATCTACAATACCACCAAGGCCGCGCTCGTGATGTTCTCCAAGAACCTCGCGAACGAGCTGATCCCGCACAACGTCCGGGTGAACGCGATCAATCTCGGCCTGACCCTCACGCCGGATTGGGTAAAGACCGCCACTCAACTTACTGAAGGGACGGACCGCACCTGGAAGGATTATATTCAGGGCATCGCGGATGAATGGGCACCAATCAAGCGGTTCGCATCGCCTGAGGAAGTCGCCGATTTCTTCGTGTTCCTGTGCTCGTCCCGGGCAAGCTACAGCGTGGGCACGACCTACTATGTCGACGGCGGCATGACCAAGTGCGTCGTGTGATCAGGCATGGGTGAGGGGAGGGTGGCTGACCATCCCCCTTTATTCTGCGACAGAGTGGACCAATTCACACGTTTGATGTCCGGCTCAGATATGCGACGGAGAAGAAATTGGAACTGCGAGAGCTCGGCCGTTCGGGCCTGAAGATCGCCCCGCTCGTGCTGGGCACCAACGTTCTCGGTTGGACCGTCGACGAGAAGACGTCCTTCGACCTCCTCGATCGGTTCGTCGATGCCGAGTTGAATGCGCTGGACACCGCAGATGTCTACTCGACCTGGGGTCCGGGCAACCAGGGTGGCGAATCCGAGACGATTATCGGCAACTGGATGAAGACTCGTGGCGCCCGCAACCGCGTCATGCTCGCCACCAAGGTCGGCATGGACATGGGTGGCGGCAAGAAGGGCCTGAAGGCCAGCTACATCGCGGAGGAAGTCGAGGCATCGCTGCGCCGCCTGCAGACCGACCGGATCGACCTGTACTTCGCTCACCAGGACGATCCAGATGTGCCACTGGAGGAAACGCTGGAGGCGTTCGACCGGCTGATGAAGGCTGGCAAGGTGCGTGCGATTGGCGCGTCGAACTATGAGGCGCCAAGGCTGACGGAAGCGCTGGATGTCTCCGCAGCCAAGGGAATTGGCCGGTTCGAGGTCCTCCAGCCCCACTACAACCTGTACGACCGGATGGCGTACGAGGTCGCCCTGGAGGAGGTGGCGCAGCAGCAGGGCCTGGGCGTCGTTACCTACTTCTCGCTGGCCAAGGGTTTCCTTACCGGCAAGTACCGCAGCGAAGCCGACCTGTCGCAGAGCGTGCGTGGCCACGGGATGGGAGGCAATTTCGATGCTCGTGGGATGAGAGTCCTATCGGCGCTCGACGACATTGCCAGCGACACCGGTGCGACACCCGCACAGATCTCGCTTGCCTGGCTGATGGCGCGGCCATCGGTGACCGCCCCCATTGCGAGCGCCACTAGCGTTGCGCAGCTGGACGAGCTGATCGGTGCCGTGCACTTGTCGCTAAGTGAGGCGGCCATCGAACACCTGAACCACGCGAGCATGCCCAAGTTGTTGGAGGGTTCCGAGAAGATCATCGTGCCGGAATAGCTGGCTCAAGCACTGACGGCATTTACGGTCGGGCGGTACTTCGTCTTGGTACCGTCGACCGTCATCCCGATCAGCAGGTCGACGACTTTTGTGCCGGCCTGATCGTCGTCCAACCCAGCGTCCTTTGCTGCCTGCCAGGCGCTAATCTGCAGATCGGCACTGGTACCGCGTGCGACGATGTCGTTCGCCCGACGAAGCTCGCTGCCACAGCCGAGGGCATCGGCGTCCTCGGCCAGCTCGTCCACCAGCTCGGCCACGAGTTCACGGACTGGAACGAGACGCTCGCGCTCAAGGCTAGCCAATTCGGCAGCCACGCCGCTCAGTTGTGCCCGCCACTTGTTCTCCTCGGTGACGAGCTTCTGGAACCGGTGCGGCACCGGATCCTCGGTGCGCGCGAACATCGACAGCAGAGACTGGTACATGGCTGCCAGCGTGAGCGTGTCTTCCAAGTGCGTGCAGATCTCGGCGACGCGCAGCTCGAGCGTCGGCTGGCGCAGGCTGGGCCTCAGGTCCCACCAGATCTTCGAGGAATCGGTGCATAAACCTGTCTTGGCAAACAGGTGGGTGAATGCCTGCCATTCCGCCCAATCGGCGAATACCTGCGGGATCCCGGTGCGGGGAAGCTCGCCGAAGATTGTCGGCCGGAACGCCTTCATGCCGGTGGCATGGCCTTGCCAGAATGGTGACGAGGCCGAGAGTGCCAGGAACAGCGGCAGGTACGGGACGAGCCGGTTCATCACCCGGATGCGTTCGTCCTCTTCCTCGATGCCGGCATGGATGTGCATGCCGCAAACGAGCGCCCGCTGGGCGACCAGGCGATAGTCCTGCGCGATCTTACTGTAGCGGGCACCACTGGTCGTGCGCTGCTCGTCCCAGTGGGAGAAGGGATGGGTGGAGCAGGCGATCGGTGCCATGCCGTACTCGCGGGCAATCGCCGCGATCGTGGCACGCATCTGCGAGAGTTCCTTACGGGCAGCACCCACTGTCTTGCACACGCCGGTTGCGATTTCGATCTGCGACTGGAACAGCTCCGGCGTCACCTGCTCACCGAGCTCCTTGCGGCAGGCTGCGAAGAACGGCGCATTGCGCTTGGGCACCAAGGCGCGGGTCTCCAGGTCGACCAGCAGATATTCTTCCTCGATCCCGATCGTGTGACGCGTCGGCTTGCTCTTCATCTGGTCGTGTTCTCTGCCTAGGTTGACCGGGCGCCGATACCATCATCAGCACTGTAAAAAGCCGGATTGGGCATTGCAGTTCCGTTGCCGGACGATTGGCACGAGCCATGTAGTGCTCGTTCTCCTGGGGCCGTGATCATGAACAGCTTTTCCTTCCATACGACTCCCAGCATCCGCTTTGGTGCCGGGACCATCACCGAGCTTGGACGGATCGTGACGGACCGAGGCTGGCACCGCATCACCCTGGTGACCGACAAGGGCATCGTGCAGGCTGGGCTGATCGAGCAGCCACTGGCGCTGTTGCATCAAGCCGGTGTCGAGGTCACGCTGTTCGACGAGGTCACGGCCGACCCGCCGGAGCCCGTGGTTTATCGGGCCGCGACCCTCGCGGCCGAAGCACAAGCCCAGGCGGTTGTTGGGCTGGGCGGTGGCTCGTCCCTGGACGTCGCAAAGCTGGTGGCGCTCCTCTTGGGTACCAGCCAGGATCTTCGCAGCGCCTATGGCGTCGGCAATGCCAAGGGACCTCGTCTGCCGCTATTGTTGATTCCTACGACCGCCGGGACAGGAGCAGAGGTCACGCCGATCGCGATCATCACGACCGGCCTCCACGAGAAGATGGGCGTGGTGTCGCCCGTGATCCTGCCGGACATCGCGTTGCTGGATCCCGAGCTCACCCTGGGGCTGCCTGCTCCGGTCACGGCTGCCACCGGTATCGACGCGATGGTGCATGCGATCGAGGCGTACACATCGGTGAGCGCCAACAACAACCCGATCTCGCGTGGCCTGGCCCGCCAGGCTTTGCAACTGCTGGGCAGCAATATCCATCGCGCCGTCCATGAGGGGCGCGACCTGGAAGCGCGCTCTGCCATGCTGCTGGGCTCGATGCTGGCGGGTCAGGCGTTCACCAACTCGCCGGTGGCGGCCGTCCATGCCCTGGCTTACCCCCTTGGCGGCCATTACGGCGTGCCGCACGGGCTGTCCAACGCGCTCGTGCTGCCGCACGTGCTGCGTTTCAACATGGAGGCCTGCGCTGACAGCTATGCCGAGCTGGCGCCCTTGGTGTTCCCGGACATCGGCCCCGGCGAGGGGAGGGAAGGGGCCGTTCGCTTCATCGAGGCCCTGGCAACGCTCAGTCACTCGGTCGGGCTGGTGCAGCGTCTGCGGGACGTCGGGATCGAGCAGGATGCCATCCCGATGCTTGCGGCCGAGGCCCTGAAGCAGCAGCGCCTGCTTGTAAACAACCCTGTGCCGGTCGAGCTGGCAGATGCCGCGGCGATCTACCGTGCGGCATGGTAAGGCCGCGAACAGGTCCACCGAGAGGAACCCGATGAAGGTACGGCGTACCTAGCCGCGGCCGCTTCCTGGATCCTTCTCCACCTGATCGTCCGTGGCATCGGCTTCCGGGTTGTATGCGGCGATTTCGGTGAATGCGAAAAGGAGCAGCACCACGCCGAAGATGATCTCCGCGATCACCAGGACCTGCGCCATCGCATCGATCGGGGTGATGTCGCCATAGCCGATTGTGCTCAGGGTCACGAACGAGAAGTAGATGGCATCGGGCAGGTCGAGCCGGGTGCCGGTCCCAGCCACGGCGAAGGCCGGCTGGGCCGTGTGATGGTCCAGGAGCGCATAGATCGTTGCGAACAGAACCCCGATGAACAGGAATACGATCAGGAAGGAAAAGATCGGCACGATTCGTGATCTCATCCTGATCAGGAAAAGGTGGAACAGGCTCCCTGTCTCGTTCAGCAGTGCCGTGATGTCGACAACGAACCAGACAGTGATGGCGGAGATCAACGTCATGGCCGCAATGAGGGACACCGTCGCCGGGCCGGGATTCTCACCAGGCGGCACCACAGCAACAACGGCGATGCCCACCAGAAAGCATAGGCAGAGCCACCCTATG
>JAESGR010000247.1_pt1 | contig 68238 bp, 58 predicted proteins | sample 9269771 | NCBI WGS metagenome assembly JAESGR01 (sample SAMN15739572, study PRJNA653492) | algae metagenome | isolation source: Chroococcus sp. CMT-3BRIN-NPC107 and co-occurring heterotrophs from well... | place: USA: Clark Mountains Wilderness, California | collected 2010-04-18 | reverse complement strand
GAGATGATCGCTCCATACACACAGAGCTTCCAATGCCTGCCCGCTGGGAAGTAGATTGAGTTCCTCCTGCATTAGTGCACCCTTCATGTTTACTCTTACCCCCCCCATTTTATCTACAACTGTAGTGATCGGGTAGTGTAGTAGAAATGTTACAGCCATTGGTGCGCGAAAAACAGCTACAAATAGTAGTGGATTGCGATCGCGCTCCTGATGAAATTATGACTGATTCTTTAAGACTGCAGCAAATTATTACTAATTTAGTCAGTAATGCTCTGCGCTATACCCAAGAAGGCCTAGTTCAAATAACTTGCGGAAGTCAAGATAGCGATAAATGGGTGCTAATTGTTAGCGATACTGGAATTGGGATTAGCGCCGAAGATGGAGAATTAATTTTTGACCCTTATTATCGAGTTAGCAACGAACAATCTTATTTGCCTGATAGTACAGGGTTGGGGCTTGCAATTGTAGCTCAACTTGTCCAACTATTAAAAGCAAAAATTGAATTAACTTCGCTTGTTGGCGTTGGTTCAACCTTTACAGTAACTTTCCCGATAGCAATTTGAACAACTATCTTTGCTCTGGTTGGGTAGTTAAGTTTTGTCCGATTTGGGGTTCAGTTCCCGCAATTAAGCGCTCAATATTGCTGCGATGTCGCCAAATAACATAAAAACCACCCGTAAGCGCAAAGAGTACATAAGCTAAAGGCTGGTGGAAAAATAGCATTAGTAAAGAAACAGAAGTCGCCCCAGCTATAGAACTTAACGATACAATTCGCGAAAAGGCGAATACTAACCCAAAAACTGCGATCGTAGACAATCCCACCATCCACGACATTGCAATTAAAACCCCCAAACTTGTAGCCACTGATTTACCGCCACTAAAGCCCAACCAAATTGACTTACTATGTCCCAAAACAACGGCTAAACCCGCACTTGCAACCATCCAGGGAAGCCAAGAAGTAGCATTTACGTCTAGAGGAATTAGTTGACGATCGGCAGCATAATTAACTAGCCAATGAGTAGACACGATCGCGCCATAACCTTTGATCGCATCTACCAGTAAAACGAAAGCTCCTGGGACGGTTCCGAGAGTTCTCAGCACGTTTGTTGCTCCGGTAGACCCGGAACCGTGTTCGCGAATATCAATACCTTTCAGCACCCGCGCGGCGGTGTAGCCTGTGGGAGTTGAACCTAATAAGTAAGCTACAAGCAAAAGTGCGCCGCACAAAGTTAGCCAAGTAAGCATATTTTTTCTAAAAAGGGGACATCGTTTTACGTTTTAATTAAAAAAGTCATCTTCTCGCTCTCTAGCCATTTGCGGATCGGGAGCAAAAGCTAGTAATAAAGGGAACTGTAACAAAGAAAGGCTAATTTTCTCCTCCGAGTCGTCAACGATAATTAACGGCAATTCGTTAGCTTTAACCAAACGCTCGGCTTTAATCGCCAAAGCATCCGCCGACTCAAATAATACTACACCGCGATCGGGTCCAAAATCAGCGCGAGTGATGCCCAAACAGTCCTGTAAGCCGCGTCGCCATTCACCCAACCGTTCGGGCATATTGGCGAGTATTAATGCGCGGAGGCGATCGCCATGCAACTCTGATAAAACGGATATAACGGCGGAACTAATCAAAATATTTTGCAAGCGACTACCCATTGTTTTTAATGCGCCTCTACCTCCTTGATTAAAAAACCACTGCGATACGCGCTCCGCATGGATGGGTTCAAAGGTGCGGCGTAGTTTCCAAGGTTCTCCGTAGTAATCGGGTTTAGTGCGGTATTCGTCCAACATCTGGCGAATTTCTTTAGTAGTCGATTGAAAACGTTGCTCGGTAAATTGCAGCGTACTTGGTGGCGCAACAACTTTTTTTGGCGGCGATTCTACAATAGGAACGGTTTGTAGAGGTGGCTCTTTGACGGCGGGGGTTAATTGTAGCTGTTCGACAGAAGCCGCCAAATCTTGCAAGCTACCTGTAAGATAGTCTTTAAAGCCTTGGACTCTAATTGCTAATTCTTGAGAAGTGCCAGCAAAAGAAGTTCTCATTTCAGCGCGGATGCGTTCAGAGCGGCGTTCTAGCGAATCTATCGCAATAACTAAGGTTTGTTTGCGTTGTTCTAGATGGGCTAAAGATTCTTGCACCACCACAGACATGGCATTTTGAGTTTGCGACAACTGCTCGGAAATTGAACGGTAGTTAGCTTGCAAAGTAGCAATTTCTTGTTTAAGACGTTGTTCTTTAACTTGCAAAGCCGCTATGCGTTGTTGCTGCGATCCTATTTGTGTTGATAACTCATTTTCTGATTCTGGAAGTTGCTCAGGGAGAGTTTTTTCTGACTCTGCTACAGGCTCAGTAGTTGTTTCTGGGAGGGGAGATTGGTCTGCATTCATATAAAAACAAGTTCGCCAAGCGCTCAATACAATTAGTTTTTTACTTGTTAGGTAAGCGTTGCTCTAAGCAGCTTTTCAGCATTTTGGGGTCAAACAAAATTGGCAGAAAATGAATACTTTTAACTTCTTTAAAGTAAAACAAAATTGGTACAGATGACCAAAAGATGCGCCAAGTTTGCCACTCAGCGAAGGGAAAGCAACGAATTAAAGTTTCACCGCGATAAATATCTAAAGCGGTGTCGCTAAATTGAAGGCGCAAAGTTGCCGCTTGAAACAAGAGAAATAAACCAAATACAGCACAAACTAATCCCACCCACATTTGTACTAGCAATATTGGAATTGCCGCAATTATCAAAACTATGGGCAGATTGTAGCTAGGTGCAAGTTGCACTGTTGAAGCCGATTGTGGCGTAGAAATAGTCATAAGTTTTAGTTTTGCTCTAACACATAGATTTGCTTACTATTTTAGAGTTTTGTACCAAGTTAATTGGCGAAGATGAACAACCAATTCGTTATTTTGTTATTGATGAGAGCTGCTTTAGACTTCTCTCCCTCCTAAACGATTAATTGCTGCTTGTGGCATCAAACCGATTGAACTGACTACTGGCGAGTAATTTTACTATCAACGGTTCCTAGATGAGTTTGCTACGACCTATTGAGAGAGTATCAACATTTTGCCAGTAGATGACGGACGATTTTATAAAGGCAAGAATCTGATTATCCCAAAGAACATTATTTTATTATTCAACTACCGTACTGCCCGCAGTTAAATCTCATTGAACGATTGTAGGAGCATCTCAAAGCGGAGTTAATTGGGATGACATCCTAAAATGAGCGGGAAACCGGGCTTTTCTTTAAGGTAAGCGATCGGGCTTTTTTCTGCCTATTTTTATAGTTTACACGGGTAGATATTGGTTTATTTATCTACCTATGTCTTTCAGATTCTTCTACCTTTTTAAGTAGCTTACCAGTGGCTGTAGCCGCTTTTGGGTAATATAGCTAGTTACGGGCTGCATCCTAATCTGGCAATTTTTGTAATTCCGCGCCGACATAACCAGCAAAATTCTGTTGCTGCTGCTCTGTAGGATTCTTAACAGATTTTACTTGATAGCTACTAGGACGGGGAGCGGCTAAAGTAACTTGGTATTGACGCAATTGCTCTTGATGAAATACTGTAACTTCGATCTTGTCGCCCTCTTGGTAATCTTGCAAAACTTCGCTCATAGCGCTTGCTGTTACTCTAATGCCATCAATTGCTAATAATTCATCTCCCGGATCGATTCCTGCTTTATGGGCTGGCGTACCCGTTTCTACAAATTTGACTACCTCTCGCCCCTGCTCAGAATTTACTTTTATTCCTAAATGCGGCACTGGGTCTTTATCTTCACCCAACAACTGCAAACCAAACGGCTCTAGATATTGATTAAATGGCAACTCCTCTAGCCCATCAATATATTTAGCAAAAAAGTCTGTTAAGTCTGTTCCTGCTACTGATGTAATAACTTCCTGCAACTGCTGGGGTGTAAAACCTATTTCCTCAATCCCAAACTGCTGCCACATTTTTAGCATCACGTCGTCAAGGGATTTCTGATTGTCATGCTTTGCTCGAATCAGCAAGTCTAGCAACAATGACACCATTTCTCCTTTTAAATAGTAAGAAATTTGAGCATTATTGCTATTGGCTTCGGGTCTATACAACTTGATCCAAGCATCTAAACTCGACTCGCTAACTGGCTGCACCCATCGCCCCGGCGTTAGCTCGTAACGGGTAATTTCTTTACCTAAATTCTGTAAAAAAGTCTTAGCGTCATAAATTCCCGCTCGCATAGGGATCGTTAAGTCGTAATAACTTGTTGTGCCTTCACTAAACCACAAGGACGGCGTGTAGTTTTCCCCGTCGTAATCAAAGACTTCTAAGGCTTTAGGACGGATGCGCTTGACATTCCATAGGTGAAAAAACTCATGGGCCACCAATTGCATAAAACGATTGTATTTGTCTGGAGAGCGAAACCCAAAACGGGGATAATTTAACGAGCAAGCATATTTGTGTTCTAATCCGCCGTTGCCCTGAGCAGATAAATGTAGCAAAAATAAATAGCGATCGTAAGGCAATCCACCAAATATTTTCGCCTCTACTTCAATGATTTTCTGGGTGTCAGCAATTACTTTTTCTGGAGCAATATTACTCTTTCCTCCCCAAATTGCCAATTGGTGAGCTTTGCCCAATGCTTCAAATTCGTAGACTTGCTGAGTACCAATTTCAAAGGGACTATCTACTAAGGTGTCAAAATCTGCGGCGACAAATGTATTAATTTGTCCGGTCACTTCTGGTAATGGTGTGGTAACTTGCCAATTATTTTGAGGTAAGGCGATCGCAATTTCTATCGGTTGCTTTTCTAATCCAGGTATTCTCAAAAATATTGCCGCACCGTTAAAATAACCGTGGGTTGCATCTAAATGATTTGTGCGTACTGATAGCTCATTAGCAAAAACTCGGTAGCTAATTTCAATTGCTTGGTTATTTAAGCTAGAAGTTTCAACTTGCCAGTGATTTTTAGCTATTTTGCGCCAAATTAGCGGCTTGTCGCCAGATTTTGCCTCAAAATCTTGTAGGTGCTTGGCATATTCTCGTACTAAATACGAGCCTGGTGTCCAGACGGGCATTTTTAAATCTAATAACGGCAATGAGTAGCCTCGCACTAGCAACACTACTTCAAATAAATGAGCTTCAAGTTGGGGCATGGCGACGCGATAAGTCATTATCGGCGGGTTTTCGCCTTGAAGAAGTTGACTAAATTGATTTAAGGTAGCTTGAGTCATAATTAAAGGGCAGTTTTCCTATTCTCCATCCTAAATACTTAGATTGCTTTAAGCTAGGCACTTCTTTCTAAGCTGGATTGCGTAGGGCTTGAGCCGCCAAATAAATTTTCCCCCATTCACTGATAACTTGATGGGTTTTGAGTTTAAGCTCCTTGGCGATCGCATCTATATCTTGACCTGCTTTTTTTAATTCAACTATTTGGCGCTGATTTTCGCTTAAGTCTGCCCACAGTTTCTCCCACTGGTGGGATAATAAACCAAAATTGTTTTTTTCTAAAGAAGTCTCTAGCCACTCGTCAACCATGGGCGAAGAACCTTTGATGGCAAAAACTTGGACGGCGTGGTAACTAACTTTTTCGCGCAATCTATAAACTTTTTTGATGTCTAAATTTATGGCAGTAGCGACTTCTTCTGGAGATTTTCCTTCTAAATATAACTGCAACCACTGAGCGGCATTTGTCCCTAGTTTTTCGGTTAAGTAGGCAGAAAATTCTCTAATTACATGGCTGCGCGCGCTCAGTTGTTCCTCAAATGCTCGCTCGTTTTCGTACTGGGCGATCGCTTTATTGTCTAATAAATTAACCGGGTTGTCGCTATCTTCGGTTAGCACTTCTTCCGACACTAACCGAACTAAATCTTTAACAGGTACGTTGGTTAGTCCCCCCCGTTGACTGCGGCGCAAATAATTGACAAATCTGTAAGCTAATAAAGGTTGATTGCGTACCGGGCGCAAACAGTATTCTTCCGCCGCCGCAAATAGTAAAGCATTTTGCAATCGTCGTTCTTTCGTACACTCAGCAATCCAAGTCATTTGCTGCTGCATATAGCGATCGCTTTGGAGCAATTCTTGTAGCACTTCTTGCAATACTTCAGCTACGGCTCGATGGCGATCGCGGCTTAATGCCACGCCCGTACTAATTTTACTCCGCAGCAATACTACACTTCCTAATCTTTTAATTAAATTAGTGTAAGCTCTTTCTGGTGCTATACCTATATAGCGATCTTTTAAAATTCGGTAACGATAGGCGATCGCGCTAATAGCAATTTCTAACTGATGGGTATCTAAGCTCTCAAACCGTTCTAAATCTGAGCCTATCAACCATTTAACAATACTTTCTTTTGTGGCGGTACTTTGCTGGGCGCATTCTACCTCTAGCTTCGATCGCCATTGCTGCTCTATTTCTTGAGCTAACTTCCCCATGAGATTGATTTCCCCTGCGCCCTGCTGCTAAATTTCATGAAAAATCGTATTTGCTGCACATTTTAGCTAGGATTTGACACGATCCAACTATTTTGCACTTTTGTAACTATTTATCTCTTGTTCTGGCTTAAGCTACTCCATTGTCATCAATAAATTACTTGCAGAGTGCAATTTTTGTTTCTTCAACTTGCCAATTTTGGGAGCAAAAGCTAGATAAGCCTAGGAGGTTCCTTTCGTTGTAACACCTAACATGGATTTAGAGGTCTTTCTGGTATTCGTGCGAGTTTAATTTATGACTAAATATTTATACACTCTATAGCATAAATTCATCTTTAAGTTTTTAAATATTTAAAATTATTTTGTGATTTTATTATAAAGCTCATACTTGCTTTAGTTTGTAATCCCAAGATTTAATCGCAGCTTTGGTTAGTATAAATAATTTTTTTCCTCATCGAGTTTAATTTTTGTTAGTGGTTCATCCTAGCTTACCAAGCTGGGCTGAGATAAAAGCCTATTTTTATAAACTTTTAAGTCTGGAGTTACGTAATTTTACGAAGGTTTATATAAATTTTTAGTAAGAAGTTCGTTAAAAGCCTAAATCACCTGTGTAGCCAATGTTTTAATAGCATTCGATGGAAATTCTTACTGCTGTCCTTAAGTAATTTTACCCTTGTTTCATCTCTTTGAAACTAATAATATTTAGATATATTGAGTTTGTCAATTGAGAATAGCAAAGTTAAAACAACAAAATTAACAACCTATTAACTAAATAATGTAAATATGCTGAAATTACTCGGAATATCTCAGACTAATTTGTATTTATATTCAGTATTATCTAGATTGCCTTATCTGAATAGTTACAAAAGTAAAATTATGTTAGTTGCTTTTTTAGGTACGCACGTACCATTACTATCACTACTAATTTATTTTGTCATTTCTGCTTCCTTTACTACAGATATGAAAGTGAGAGTAATTGCGATCGCCTTGCTAGCAACTTTAATTGGTACAGCCTTAACGCTTTATGCTCTACACAACTTACTTGCACCAGTTAGCTTGACATTTTTGGCAATGCGCCATTATTTAAACAATCGAGAATTACCTCATCTACCTACTAACTTCACTGATGAAGCTGGTATATTAATGTCAGATACTGCTTATACTTTGAAAAAACTCGATACAATCATCGAACATATTGCTAGTTATGACGAATTAACCGGATTGCCGAACCGAGTTTTATTTCACGATCGGCTTCAGCAAGTTTTATCTAAAAATCAAAACAATCAAGGGTTTGCTGTGATTTGTGTAAGCTTAGGTTACTTAAAAAGTATTAACAATAGCTTAGGTTATGAAGTGGGAGATTTAATGCTTAGAAGTGTGGCTCAAAAACTAACTAGCTGTATTGGCGAGCGCGATATATTGGCACGTCTTGACGCTAATAAGTTTGCGATTATTCAAACTAATATTGACTCTGTAGATGAAGCGGTTATTTTAGCTGAAAAAATCATTGAAAGTTTATCAAAACCTATATTAGCAAGCAATACAGAAGTTATCAATAGTGTCAATATTGGTATAAGTGTTTATCCTAGCGATCGCACTGAAGTAAGTAAGCTTTTAGGCAATGCTGTGATGGCGATGGACAGAGCTAAACAACAAGGACAAAATAAATATCAGTTTTACTGTAGTGAATTGAACGCAAACTTACAAGAGAGATTGAATTTAGAAAAAGATTTACATAACGCTATTAAAAATAAAGAAATGTTTTTACAGTATCAACCACAAGTTTGTCTGTATAGTGGAAAAATCATTGGTGTAGAGGCTTTATTGCGCTGGCAAAGCCCGATTCATGGTTTTGTTTCTCCAGCTAAATTTATTCCTATTGCCGAAGAAACTGGTTTAATTATTTCTATAGGTGAATGGGTTTTGCGTACTGCTTGCGCTCAAAATCGTAGTTGGCAATTAGCAGGTTTACCAAGAATAAAAATGGCGGTTAATATATCATCGCGCCAATTTCAAGAACAGAACTTAACAGAGATTGCTGCTCAAGTTTTGCAAGAAACAGATTTATCGTCTAATTATTTAGAATTAGAAATAACTGAAAGTCTAATTATCGAAAATATCCAGCAAGCAATTAATACTATGAACCAATTGCACGATATGGGTATTACTTTATCACTAGATGATTTTGGTACGGGTTATTCTTCGCTAAGTTATTTGAAACGTCTACCAATTGACATACTCAAAATAGACCAGTCTTTTGTCCGAGAGCTAACAGTTGATTCTGATGATGCAGCGATTGTCAAAGCCATTATTTCTTTAGCACACAATTTACAATTAAGTGTCATAGCTGAAGGGGTAGAAACTCAAACGCAATTTGAATATTTGCAGAGAAATGGTTGCGATGAAATTCAAGATTATTATATTAGCCGTCCTATTTCGGCAGAAGCACTAGCTAAATTATTGAAGCAAGAAAGCGAATTGACTTGTAATATTGATAACTTAGCGATCGCCGCTTAATATTCCCCTTATTTTTTAGCTAAAAGGATTTGTTTAGCGATCGCAATTTGGGATTGGCTAAAAGCAGCTTTTTGAAGATGCTCTAAAAAAAAAGAGTTGTTGTACCTTGAGTCTAAGTTTAAGGCTTGACGATAGGTAAGTTTAGCAGAAGTGAAGTCGCCCAAATTCCAATAAGCGATCGCTTTAGCAACCAAGGGGTGAGGGTTATTAGGTTCAAGTTGCGCCGCTTTTGTAGCCGTAGAAACTGCCAAGCTATACAGCTTCAATTGATGTAAAGACAGACTTAAATTATAGTAAGCAATCTCATTATTGGGTTTTAACATCGCCGCCCAAGTATGAGTAACTACCGCCGCCGCGACATCGCCATTAACTAAATAGACAATTCCCAAAGCATTAAAAGCGGGGACGTATTGAGGATCGTTGTAGATTACAGGTAAAAGAGACTGGGCAGCAGCTTTTTCTTGTCCGGCTAAGTGTTGAGTCCAGCCTAAAAGTACGCGCCCAGAGGCATTTTGCGGTTCGAGTGCAACAGATTTTTTAAAAGCTGCGATCGCATCGTCGTAACGTTCATTAGCCCGGTAAGATAGCCCAATAGAGCGATATTCACTAGCAGAAGTCGTCGCAAAAACTGGTTCAAATCTAAGCATTGCTACGACAAAAATAGAGATATAAAAACTTTTCCAGAACATAAAACAAAATCCTTTTAGAGAGACGTTGCACTGCAACGTCTCATTACTTATCCTTCGCCGCGCAGTTTATCGAGTACGCCGCGATCTTCTAAAGTAGAAGTATCTCCAGTAATTTCTTGACCTGAAGCCAAGTTTCGCAGCAAGCGCCGCATAATTTTACCTGAACGAGTTTTAGGCAAAGAATCAGTAAAGCGAATCACGCCAGGACGTGCGATCGCGCCAATTTCCTTAACTACGTGCTGCTTAAGTTCTTTACTCAGTTCTTCACTAGGACTGTAAGTGCCTTCCAAAGTTACAAAAGCAACTATATCTTCCCCTTTAATTTCATCGGGCTTGCTAACTACCGCCGCCTCCGCTACCGCCGGATGAGACACCAAAGCCGATTCAACCTCCATCGTCCCTAAACGGTGTCCTGAAACGTTGATTACATCATCCACGCGACCCATCACCCAAAAATAGCCATCTTCGTCCCGCCTAGCGCCATCACCAGCAAAGTAAACATAGTTTCCATTAACGGGAGGTATATGCTCCCAATAAGTGCGCCGAAAACGCTCCGCATCGCCGTACACCGTCCGCATCATCCCCGGCCAAGGCTGGCGAACAACCAAGTAACCGCCCTCGTTGTTGGCAACAGCATTGCCCTCTAAATCAACTACATCAGCGATAATTCCAGGAAAAGGACGAGTAGCAGAACCGGGTTTAGTTGCGATCGCACCAGGCAAAGGAGTAATCATAATTCCCCCGGTTTCTGTTTGCCACCAAGTATCGACAATGGGGCAATTACCGCCACCAATTACTTGCTGATACCAAATCCAAGCTTCAGGGTTAATTGGCTCTCCTACCGTCCCCAAGAGGCGCAAAGAGGATAGATTTCGAGCATTGGGCAACTGTTCGCCCATTTTGATAAAAGCTCTAATGGCCGTTGGTGCAGTATAGAAAACTGTAACGCCGTACTTTTCGATAACATCCCACATACAACCAGGATTTGAAGCACGGGGAGCGCCTTCATACATCAACGTAGTAGCGCCGTTAGAAAGCGGCCCGTAAACTATGTAACTGTGTCCTGTAATCCAGCCAACATCGGCAGTACACCAGTAGACATCCGTATCTTGCAGGTCAAAAATCCATTTGGTAGTAATGTGGCTGTAGAGATTGTAGCCACCCGTTGTATGTACTACACCTTTAGGCTTTCCCGTACTGCCAGAAGTGTAGAGTACAAATAGCATATCTTCGCTATCCATCGGCTCGGCAGGACAGTCGGCGGAGATGGCTAGTTGCAATTCATGCCACCAAAAGTCTCGATTTGGCTGCATTTTTACTTCTTGCTTCGTCCGTTGCACCACTAAAACTTTTTTAACGGTGGGTGCAACATTATTAGCTAAAGCTTTATCTACTTGCTCTTTGAGAGGAACGATCGCATCTTTGCGCCAACCACCATCGGCGGTAACAACTACTTTCGCCTCTACATCAATTAATCTATCGCGCAAAGCTTCAGCACTAAAACCACCAAAAACCACGCTATGAGTAGCGCCAATTCTCGCACAGGCAAGCATAGAAATCGCCGCTTCGGGAATCATGGGCATATATATCCCCACGCGATCGCCTTTAACTACTCCCAACTGCTTTAATACATTAGCAAACTGACAAACTTCTCGATGCAACTGAGCGTAAGTTAAGGTCCGCGAATCGCCGGGTTCTCCTTCCCAAATTAACGCCGCTTTATTTTTGCGCCAAGTGGTTAAATGACGATCTAAGCAGTTGTAGGAAATATTGGTTTTACCACCCACAAACCATTTAGCAAAGGGTGGTTGCCAATCTAGCACGGTATCCCATTTTTGAAACCAGTGTAATTCTTGCTCGGCAAGTTCTGCCCAAAACTTTTGCGGATCTTTTTGGGCGCGATCGCATAGTTGCTGATATTCTTCTAAACTTTTTATCTGGGCATTTTGGGAAAAAGCCGCCGTCGGGGGAAACAAGCGCTTTTCTTGTAGGATTGATTCAATGGTTGATTCAGACATATTTTTTGCTCTCAATCGGCTTTGCTCAAAAATATTGTGGACGCATATATCACTAATTAATGAGTGCGTTTCATTAAGTATCGGTAGATTCTGGCACGATCTCTAGAAGACTTGGCATTTTTCATCTAGGATTATGGTTAGTCCGCAGTTGGTGATATGGTTTCCATTGCTCGTAAGCATCTGCTTGAGGATATTCCCCGCTTTCTTGTAGCTCAAGCTGGAATTATGTTTGCTGTGAGCTTAGTTACAATTCAAACGGGTATCTTTAACGGATTTACTCGCTCGACAGTGCAATTAATGACCAATTCTTCGGCGGATATTTGGGTAGCGTCGGAGAATTTAGTCCATCTAGAACTAACTTTACCAATTCCTTTGACTAATTTGAGCCTTGCTCGCCAAGTCCAAGGGGTAGAAAGCGCCGAAGCCTTAATTGTTAAAACTGGTGTATGGCGCAACAAAAATGAGATTTCTTTAGCGAGAATCATTGGCTTCGATCCTAACGGGCAGTTATTTATCCCGCAAAATATTCAGCAAGGAAATATTAACAACCTTAAAAACCCCTACACGGCAATAGTAGATGGTTCTAACTTAGAGTCTTTAAATCTTACTAAAGTAGGCGATCGCGCGGAACTTAGCACTTTATCCCTAGAATTAGTTGGCATAACCAAAGGAAATCGCTCGATTACTTCCAATCCCTACCTATTTACATCCTTAGAAAACGGCAACGCTTACGCAAATTCTGGGCAAACTACTAATTTATCTTGTCGGTTGCCATCAGATTCTGAAGAACTTAAATGTACCAATAGTTATATCAAAGCCGATCCCAATGCTACAGCACCTAAAAGCTTGACTTCGGCAGATACGATTACTTTTGTGTTAATTCGGGCAAAAAAAGGGGAAGATTTATCGGCATTAAAGCAAAGATTAGATGCTGCTTTACCTGGTACTCGCGCCTACACTACTATCGAATTAAGGCAAAAAACCCAAACTTTTTGGCAGCAAAGAACAGGTATTGGCTTTATTTTAGGATTAGGAGCCGCCGTTGGCGTAATTGTTGGTGGAATTATTGTTGGACAAATTCTTTACTCCTCCGTAAGCGATCGCCTCAAAGAGTTTGGAACTTTAAAAGCAATGGGTGCGTCCGACTTTACTATCTATAGCGTAATTCTCGAACAAGCTTTATGGATGGCAATTTTGGGCTATTTACCGAGTATGGCAATGTGTTGGGGTATCGCCGCTTGGACGCTGGCAAGTCAAGGAATTTTGATATTAATTACGCCAACAGTAGCGATCGCTGTTTTGGGAATCACGATAGTGATGTGTGTTGGATCGGGAGTTTTTGCAATTCAAAAAGTTATGCGCCTCGATCCTGCGTCGGTATTTAAAGCTTAATTGCTTAAATATCTACTCTTGGTTGCAATAAATTTAAAAAATTGCTTAGTAAAGTATGCCAGAAGCTACAAGTGTCCACACTAATTAGTTGTTAAGATCAAACAAAAGTAATAATAATTCATAAACCTTCTCATAGCGACACGCTTTTCCTTGGCGCTTCAATATTGTTCATTAAAAATATTAACTAAATGACGGCTGCTAAATATAATACTTTTCCCAATCAAATTGAAGCTTTAGGCATAGATTTAATTGCTCCTCAAAACAAAGCAATTGTTGCTCAGGGAGTAGAAATGGAGTTTAAGTCGCAAAAACGCTGCTTTCAAATATTGAAAAGTATAGATTTATCAATCCCTAAAGGTAATATTCAGCTATTAATGGGGCCGTCGGGTTCGGGTAAGACTACTTTACTTTCTATTTTGGCTGGATTGATGACACCAACTAGAGGAAAAGTTTGCTTGCTAGGCGAAGATATTACAAGTATGTCTCGCCAAAAACTAACACAATTTAGACAAAAAAATATTGGCTTTATTTTTCAAAACTTTAACTTATTTCCGGCGCTAACTGCTAGTGAAAACATTGAAGTGGCGTTGAATATTCAGGGAATAAGAAAAGATGCAAAATATCAGGCACGTTTACTGTTAGAACAAGTAGGTTTAGAAAACCAAGCAGAGCAAAAACCTAGTGACTTATCAGGGGGACAAAAACAAAGAGTAGCGATCGCTCGTGCTTTAGCTGGTTCTCCCCAATTAATTATGGCAGACGAACCAACGGCGGCGTTAGATTCAAAAAGCGGACACTCGGTAATTACCTTACTGCGTTCTTTAGCGAAAGAGCAAGGTTGTACGGTGCTGATGGTAACTCACGATCCGCGTATTGTTGACGTAGCTGATAGCGTTACTTATTTAGAAGATGGGGCGTTGAAAGAGTAACCAGTTCTTTTAAAGTTTCTGTTACTGAACGAGGTTGCCAACCTAGAGCGCTACAGGCTTTAGTTGCATCTACTCTCACGCAGCGATCATATATATAATGTACTCGCTCTCGGCTTAAAGGTGGTTGAAATTTAAACAATCTCCCCACAGGATCTAATAAGTTTCCCGCAAGCCTAACTAACAATTTAGGTGCTTCGCGGGGTATGGGAATCCCTGTAAAACTTGCCATAGTTGCAAACATTTCCCTTGTTGTCAAATCCCCGGCGGAAATGATGTATTTTTCGCCATTTACTCCCTTTTCGGCGGCTAATATCATTGCGGTAGCTAAGTCATCTACATGAACAATTCCCGTAACGCGACTTCCTCCCGCCCACAATTTGAGTTTTCTGTTTAAAAATTGCTGCAATATTGGGCGAAAATGCGGATCGTCTGCGCCAAAAATTCCCGATGGTAAAACGCTAACAACTGGTAATCCTTGGGAGGCAAAGCTATCGACTAACTCTTGAGCAAGGTATTTTGTGCGATCGTAGGCAGAAGAAAACCCTTGTTGCTTGCGTTTGAAGGTTTCGTCGATTGTTTGCCCTTGAGTGTCGCCAAATATGCCGATGGTACTGCAATAAACTATTTTGCTAATACCGCAAGCTTTAGCAGTTTCAAGTACCGTGCGAGTTCCTTCTACATTTACCCGCTCCATCTCTGGTTCGTCAACTATGCCAAGTTCTACATAAGCGGCGGTATGAAAAACTCTATCAACCCCCGTCATCGCCTGCTGTAAAGCTGAGGAATCGGTAATGTCTCCATAAACTAATTCAACGTTGCAATTAGCCAAACGATCCAAATTGCTCGATTTTCTAACTAAACCGACAACGCGATCGCCTTTTTCTGCTAAAACCTTAACTAAGTGAGAACCTGTAAACCCATTAGCTCCAGTAACTAGCGATTTCATAAAGCTTTTTCGTAAATGCGGTAGGTTTTATAAATTTTCGCTCCACAAGCTTCAATTAATTTGCGCGAGGGATAATTATCTTCGTATACCCAAGAAAGTTCGCAATCTTTGTAAGGTTTTCCTTCTTTAAGTACGCCTTGCATTCCCAAATAAATTAAAGCCGCCGCTACCATTTTGCGTTTATATTCTGGTAAAGCACAAACTAAAGCTACTCGTCCGCGATTTATTTGCCGACGATACCACATGAATTTGATAATTCCTAACCAATCTAGCTTGCCGTTTAGATGTTTTAGCACCATGTTGTAATCTGGCAACCCCACAAAACAGCCGATCATTTTACCTTCATATTCAGCAATGGGGAAAGCGTCAGGATCTACTAGAGTTTGTAAGGATTTAGCTTCGTCTAAAAATTCTTCTTCGGTGCGCGGCGTATAACTCCAATTATTGGCATAAGCCTTATTTAGCAAATTGTACAGGTTGTGGCAATCTTCCTCAAAAGCTGCACCTTTGGTTCTAATTAGCCGAAAATTAACGCCAGATTTGCAAGCAATTCTATAAGCTTTGGTAAATTCTTCTGATAACCCTGCACCTATGGGCAATTCGTAAGCATAAGCGTCTTTTGCCTTATTCCAGCCGTCAAGCTGCATAAATTCTGGATAATAAGGCGGGTTATATGGCATCAAAATCATTGGTGGCGAATCAAAGCCATCGACTAAAAACAAACAATTATTATGGGTTGATAGATCGACAGGCCCTCTAATGACAGCCATACCTTGCTCTTGCAGCCATTTTCGGGCAACTTCTAATAAAGCTTGGGCGACTTTAAAATCTTTAATACACTCAAAATAGCCAAACAATCCAACTTTTTGACCTTCTCGTTCGATTAATCGGTGATTGACGGCGGCAACTATTCTGCCCAAAGGTTCGTTGGTTGGAGATACTGCTATGAACTGTTGCAGCTTACCGTACTGAAAAAATGAATTTTCTGGAGCAAATTGTTTTTCTACGCTGCTGCGGATTGGTGGAACCCAATGAGGATCGCTTGCATACACTCGACTTGGGACATCCAAAAATATTTTACTATCGGCGGGAGTTGTTACCGCCCGAATTTGAAAAGTTGAATTTGACATAATAAATAGATCTAGTAAATAAGCTGTCAACTATTAGCCAACAGCTTACCAATAAAAGGCTAATTGTTCGTTACCAATTACCCAACTAAGCACTAATTGTCGGTTTATACAACAAATCTCTAGTTGCTACCATTCCCGCAACCAAACGATCCATTTCTTGCTGAGTATGAAGAGCATTAACTGTAATGCGGATGCGGGGTTTGGCAATAAACCAAATAGGCGACACCCAAATGCCGTAATTAAGCATCATTTGTCTGCCAAACATTTTAGGATTGATTTCTGGAGGTAAAATTACAGGAATTACATTAGTTTCGCCGATGGCACTAAACCCGCGCTCAATTAAACGCGATCGCAAGTATTGAGTATTTGCTTGCAATTGTTGCACCAATTGGGGCGATTTGCGCACTTGACGAACACTCTCTAAAGCCGCTCCGGCTAAGGGTGGAGACAATGAAATTGTCCCGATGGAAGTTGGCGACACATTTAATAACGGAATTAATTCGCTGACGTGAGTGCTAATTGCTGCCCCTGCTGAAGCCGCAAACTTCGAGAAGGTGGTCATAATTAGGGGAATAATGCCCCTTTCGATGGCATGACTAGGTAATATACCAAAATGCTCGTATATGCCCCCTCCTGTCGCTCCTATCGAGCCACTTGCGTGAGCCTCGTCCATTAATAACACGCTACCGGGGTAGTTTTGCAATACATCTAACATTTTGGGAAGCGGGGCAATATCGCCATCCATTGAAAATACGGCATCGGAAACTACCATAATGCGATCGCCTGGACGCACGTAACGCCTTAGTTTTCGCGCCAAATCTTCGGTGTCGCAATGACGATAAGCTTTAACTCTAACGTTAGGACTATGCCCAAACACCTTACCCGATCGGGTTCCAGCGTTAACTATTGCCGAGACAATACAACCGTGATTTAGCACATCAGTCAAAATCAAAGTTTCTCGCGTATGGGTAAATCCTGGTACGGGAATTGCCAAGTGACAAAAGGCATCCATTAGCGCTTGCATTGCCATCCAAGCATTAAGAAATAGCTGGGTATGAGGCAAATGTTTAAAATCAGAAATTTCTGCTTCTAGCTGTCTATGTAAGTCAATTCGACCGCTCAAAACCGAGCAAGAGCTATTGGACGTGCCATACTGAAGGATTGCGTCAATTGCCGCTTGCTTTACAGCTTCTTCTTGAACTAGCCCTAAGACATCATTGCTGCAGAAAGTGAGAACAGTTTGCCGATTTCCGGTGGCTGCTTCTTCAATTTCTACTAAGTTTCCTTGCTTTTGATGACATATATACTCATCAGGATCGAGTCCACTTTCATACCAGCGTTGAACATACTCTTTGATAACTTGCACTAATTTACTCCCCTCACCTTTTACCAAATAGCCGATTGTTTGTGGCTCAACAGTATATTCTCGCTGGCTTTTTATTTGCTATGTAAGTCTTAGCAAAAGCTCTATTAGAGAATTTATGATACTGTTTATTAAAAAATTTATCTAGTAGAGACATTTTATGGGAATGTCTCTACAGAAATTTATCTCATCCTAATACAGACGTTCCACCGAAATATCTGTGCCAGATTTTTGTAAAAATTGTTCGTACTGTCGCATAATTAATCGTTGAATAGCAATAATTGCCGGGTTGATTTCTACATAACGGCGATCGCGGTTAGCTAAGTAAGTCCGTTGTTCGCTTTCTATCATCTCAATATCTTGAGCTAAAAATTTCTTTAATACTAAACCCCTCAGCAGCTTTTGCAATAGGGGCTGTAACGGTTTTAAAATTGACTGCGGCAAACGAATTTTGAAGAAAAACAAAGCAAAAGACTTACTTTCTGTAGGACTTACAGGCAATCTAAACAAGTACAGGCTAGAAACTCCTTCTAAAGAAGTATAGTAATTTGGGTAATGGTACTGAACGGATACAGGTAAGGTTGTGACTTGATTAGCAGTTTCGCTTAATCCCAAAAATTTTGCCATCCAGCCGCGATAGGAAACTTGATAATCAGCACATACGGCGGTTTCTGTCTCGCGCAAATTTATCAGCACCGGATCGAACCATCCTTGTAATTTTTGGTGCAGAAATCCGTGAAATACATCCATAGTATTTTCATTACAAATCGAAAAATGTGCCTGAAAACGAGCAGCTAGAGGCACGACCAACCATTGTTTTTGAGTAAGTTCGGGAATATTGGGTAAGTCGCTGGTATTTGCTAGAGCCGGATCGCCAGGAAAAATCCAGATTAAGTTATACTTTTCTGCTACTGGATACTTGCGGGCTTGGGCGCGAGGTAGCTTTTGGGTTTTGGGCAAGTAGGGAATACTTACACAATCACCATCGGCATTAAATTCCCATCCATGATAGCCACAGGCAAGATTGCAATTCGTTACTTTGCCTCGATGGAGGGCAACGCCTTTATGAGGGCAAGCGTCTTCGAGGGCATGGATTTGACCGTTTTCGTCGCGGTAAATTGCGATCGCTTTTGACCAAATAACTACGGGCATAATTTCGCCAATTTTTAATTGGTCTGCCCAGCCGACAGCATACCAGTAGTTGGGATTTATACCTACTTCGCGGACATTGTTTTGGACTACTTGGCTAGTTAAAGTTGGGGCTAATTGCTTCATTCTGGGTTTTGTTGACAACTTCTATGACAAAATTTAGCGTTATTGTTTTTTCAGTGCCAAAAATAGATTGAAAATTCAGTAATATTTTTGGCAATGTGTAAATTTATATGCCTACTTTGACTGTCGATAAAACGAGCAATAATTTTTTGAAACTAAGAGATCCTAGATTATTACTACTTCTAGCATCTGGTTCTTTAACTACTATGGCGGGGGGTGTAGTTGCCCCCGTTCTACCCGATATAGTACAACAACTCCAACTAGATCCGGGCTTGGCTGGCAATTTAGTCAGCTTCCATTGCTTGACTTTGGCTTTATTTAGCCCCCCTTTAGGCATTCTGGCAGATCGCATCGGACAAGTGAAGGTTTTAGTTGCTTCTTTACTTTGCTACGCGATATTTGGGACAGCCGGGGCTTTTATGGCTGGTTTTTTGCCTTTATTAGTCACGCGGGGCTTAATTGGCGTAGCTAGTGGCGGAATTGCTGCGGCTAGCTTGGGATTGCTAGGAAGTAAGTACGAAGGAGAAGCAAGAAGTGTTGCATTAGGCTACGCAACTAGCACTTTAACAATTACCGGAATTTTGTTCCCGCTTCTGGGTGGCTGGGTGGGAGCGAGTCATTGGCAATATGCTTTTTATCTTTACGCTTTAGGTATTCCCCTTGCTGGGTTAGCAATTACATTTTTACAAGCAGACAAACCAGCATCAACCAGAGAAAAAAACAATAAATTAAGCCAAGTTTTAAGACAACGCCAGACTTTATGGCTGTTACTAACGGTGTGTTTGGTATCGGTTGCTATGTATGCCGTAGTTATTTATGCACCGCTTTATCTTAAAGCTACTATTAAGGCGGGGGCGGTTTTAAATGGAGTGGTTTTAGCATCACGGGCTATTGGCGCGGCGATTATTTCAGCGTTTGGAAGTAAGTGGATGGCGCAAAAGTTGGGTTTGCCAAATGCGATCGCTTTTGGTTGTACGTTAATGGCTATAACCTTAATTGCCATTCCTTTATTGCACCAACTTATCCCAATTATCTTAACGGCGATCGCCTTTGGGGTAGGTTTTGGCATTGTTTTACCCAATGTTTATAGCGCTTTAGCTTCTCTTGCTACTCCCAATTTGCGTTCAAGCGTCTTAGCTGCGGGTACGGGGGCGGGTTTTTTGGGTCAGTTTCTATCTCCCATTATTCTTAGACCAATGCTCAATTATGGCGGATTAGAAACAGTTTTTTATGGTGCTGCGATTGTGGCGATTACGGCGGGGGTTTTGATGTTACTAAGTCAAGATGGTTAGTCAAGTCTAATTTCTTGGATTACTTGCAGTCCCGATAGAAAATTGCGATCGTCGCTAATATGGGGAAACTTTAGCTGAGAATCGGGAATACCTTTAAGCAACTGACGCTGACGTACAATTGCAAAGCTTCCCGGCGCAAGCACTCGCAGGCGCGGATGAGGAATAGAATCTGGGCGTTTAATCGCGTAAGAAGTATGATTTTCTTGAAGCAAAAGGTCGAAAGCTGTTAAAAAGCCTAAATAATCTTCTAAGATTTCCCCCGGCGCAAGTTCAATATTGACAAGGTAACAGGCAGGGATTTGATCGTCCGATAAAGTAATACAAAAGTCTTCTAAAATTACCGCAAATTTTTGTTGTAAATCTTGCATTACTTGAGTTACATGAAACTCTGTAGTTTTTTCTGTGGTTGAAGAAAGCAACCCGCCACGACGATAGCGAAATACGAGCAACGGCGCTTGCTCGTAAAAGCCCACAACTTCGACCACATCGCCAATATCGTAGCGGTAAAAACCACTGTAGTTAGTAACTAAAATGCGATAAAGTTCTCCTGGTTTAACTTCGGTAGCAAGCAAGGTTTGGGGATGAGTAGCTTCCCACTGGTCTTGGGGAACAAACTCAAAAAAGCCACAAGAAATCGCTAAAATACTGCCATCAGTATCAAGATCGTGGTTAATGCTAAACGTGCCTTCAGCCGAAGAATAAACCGCCCCAAAACCGGGAGTATCGCCAAAATAATTAGGAAACCGCTCAAAGTAAAAATCGGACGTACCGCCCCGCGCCGTAGCTACAAAAGATAAATCAGACCAAGCAAGTTTTGGGGTTAAGATGCCATTAGACTTATAAATTTCCCGTAATTGTGCGGCGCGACGGGGGTTTGCTACCATTTGTCGCTCTAACTTAACGCGAACTTCTGGCTCTAAACTTAACCAATTAGCAATCTCCCCGGTTGCCAAATCTTTAATCAAGTCTTCGGCGTAAACCTCTAAATAGTTGCAAATTCGCAATACCAGCATGGGAAAATTTGCCCCAATTCCGCGTAAATCAGGATTTCCCAAGGCAAATAACAAGCAAATATAATGACGAGCTAAACTATCGGCAGGCTGCAAAGTTTCGTAAGGATGAGCAAATAGTTGTTCGTAGACAAACTTACCCATGCGTAAAACTCCTACACTGGCTATCCCGTAATCAATTTTGCCTTCTGTTGTCCCGACAATTTGAACGGAATTTGTCGCTAGGAGTTTGCCAAATTTGCGCCCTTGAGACTTCAATGCTGCGTGTAAAAAACCGATGCTAGTTAGATTTGCTTGGCGTAAAGAGTTTTGAAAGCGCTTAGTAACGGGAATTAGCTTTTGTTTGCTGGTAGAGCCGCTAGTAAGATTGAGATAAACTACAGCTTCGTTAGTAAGAATATTTTGTTCGCCTTTAGCAATGCGATCGCATAGTGGCGCGTAGCTGCTATAAGGTAAAACGGGAATCCGACTTCTAAATTGGTCTATAGTCTTGATTTCGCCGATTTTGTAAGTGCGTCCCAGTTCGGTATTTTGATAAGCAAAAAGTAACCTTCGCAAAAACTGCTCTTGAATGGCGTTAGTTTGTCGAGTTTGTTGGATAAAGTTATTTTTGACTTGACTAGATACGGTAGCTAGAAGCGGAAGTAAGAAATTTGCCATTGAGAGGTTGCAAAATTTAGCTCAATCGTATTAAAAATCAATAAAGCCTAATCCATACTATAGGAGGATTTATGCTAGGAACGCAAAATATCATAAGCGCGATCACTTGTTTTGCGATCGCTTTTATCTTGGCAAGTTTAGTAGAGTATTGGCTGCATCGCTTGATGCACGTCTCCAAAAAAGTTGGCGAACGTCACCTAGAACACCATCGTAACAACACTGGACAAGGCGTACTGTGGGAATTTAGAGATTATATCCGAGGCGCTATTTTAGTCATAGGTGTAATGTTTCTTTATTCTTGGGCGGCAGGAATTGGTTGGTTTTTGGGTAGCATAGCTTACGCTGCTTTCTCAGCCTACGCTCACCAACTCCAACACGAAAACCCTACAAAATGTTTTTGGATGAAAATGCCCGTCCACTACGTCCATCATAAATACGGAATGTGGCATCACAATTTTGGTTTGGCGGTAGATTGGTGGGATAAAGTTTTTGGCACCTACAAACTCGTCGATTGGCTGACAGAAGAAGAATTAAGCCAGCCGGAACGGAGTTTGCTGCAACTGCGGTGGTGGTAAACCAAGCAACCAGAAGGAGAATTATTTTGACTTATTTTCAAGAAGCTAAAGTTTATTTTGCCGAATGTCACCAGCATCCGATGAATCAATTGCTGCACCATATTACTAATATTCTCGCGATCGCATCTCCCATTGTTTTATTCTACGATTGGCGACTGACGGTGGTTTTCTTAGTTTTAACTCAAGTTTTAGCGATCGGCGGACATCTTGTTTTTGAAAAAAATCAACCAGCTTTTACTAAATATCCCGTGTGGGTAACTATTCCTACTTCTTTGATGTGGTCGTTTCAACAGTGGTTTGGTTTACGCCAAGTTTGGCAATATTTGCAACAAAAACCCGTGTAATTTTAAATTCGTTGACAAAAAAACTAGCTAACCCGGCTTGTTTTCGCTACATTAAACCGAGTGCGAGAAGCCGATCGCTTCAAAAGATAACTTACTATTGACTTTGAGGATAATTCATGTATCAGGGTTTAAAAGTCATTGATGCCGATGCCCACAAGTTAGAAAATCCATTGGTGTTGAGAGAGTATTTAGAGCCAGAGTACCGCGATCGCATTGGACTTGCGATCGATAGTCTCGGCGACCAAAGGGCAAGGATTGTAGACTTTAATCCAGCAACGGGCAAAAATGATTATATGCGGATGTTTCCGCAGCCCCAAGGGTTAGGAAAAGGCGGTTTTCGCAACTTACACCCCGATACAACGCTAGGGGCAATGTTCAACCGCGTACGCATCGAACACATGGATACCGAAGGGGTTGATGTTCATGTTATTTACGGTACGCTCAATTTAGTATTTTCAAGTCTTTTAGATAAAGACTTGGCGATCGCTCTTTGTCGCGCCTACAACAGCTATATAGCCGATGATTGTAGAGGCTACGATAACAGGCTTAAACCTATTGGTGTTTTGCCTCTGCAAGATGTCAACGAAGCCGTTGCCGAAATGCACCGTTGTATCAACGAATTAGGCATGATTAGCGTGGCTGTTGCCCCAAATATGCCGATTCCGCACCCCAAAGCCCCCGATGCTTTCCCAGAGATTCGTAGTTGCAAAACTATCAGTCACCCAGATTTTCGTCCCATTTTGCAAGCGGCAGTAGATTTAGATATTGCTGTAGGTATTCATGGGGGCCCTGGTTCGTACATGGTAGGTGGCATTGCTGACTATACAGAAACTTTTGTACTGACGCATATTTTTGTACAAAGAAATCAGCAACAACTAGCTTTAGCGCGGATGGTTTTTGATGGTGCTTTTGAGCAATTTCCCACTTTGCGCGTAGGCTTTTTAGAAGGTGGTTGCGGTTGGTTGCCAGATTTGGCTCATGCTTTCCACGAGCATTGGGAAAAGCGGATTCGGGACTTCGATCCTAAGAAGCCTTATCGCCCTTCGCTAATGGAATTTACAAAGCTAATGGTGCAAGAAAGAGGCACTAGCAACAACTTTAACTTAATTAGTCAAGCAAAAAATATGTTTGACTTGTTGTGGAATACTCAACACGATCCGGCAAAAATCAACGACGAAAGCTTGTACGAGCATTACGATTTGCGCCACCGCGATCCAATGGAGTATTTTCAGCGCGGACAAATTTACACCTCCTTTGAATCCGACGATCCAGGCCCTGCTTACCTTCCTGTCGGCATGGGAGAAATTGGCAAGCACCTAACTTGTTTCTCTGGAGACTACGGACATTGGGATGGAGTATTGCATAACTGCGTTAAAGATGCGGCAGAAGTTACCAATTATGACCGCGATCACTTGGAGTTATTGTTGGGCGGTAATGCTTTAGCGCTTTATGGCAAAACCTTACAAAACTCTCTACCTAGCTACTTAACTGCGCCTTCTCCCGCCGTAAACAGCTAAAATAAACCTCCGCCACTAATTCTAAGAAGCCCTTGCTAATCTTGTCTAAGTGCTACAACAGAGGGAATCTTATAGGTTTGCTGATTTTCCAACGCTAGGAAATTTTAAACCCGGTTCCCTCCTCTAATTAGCAAAGCTGTTTCCTGCCAAAAAGAAAAGCAAGCCGCCTCCTGTAGCGTCAAAGTTATTGTTGAGGTGGTCTACTTTCATTTCTTTAAAATCTGTTAAGAGTTGATTAAAAAGCTGGGTACGGGTTTCTGTATTTATGGCAACTAGACAGCCATAAATTTACTATTGAGAAAAAAACTTAACTAATAGCTAAAATTTTCTATAACTTGCCTGTATAGCTCAATACATTATTGTTTAACAAAATCTGTATACAGTATTCATGTATCTGTGTCTGGATAAAATTATGGGTTGTACTTTCAACTTTTTGGCGATGTAGAATAAATTAGGTTTATTTTTCAGCAAAGCTACGATTAATTGCGATCGCTCTTAGATTATCAACTGGCGATTGCATCGCTAGAACGAAGTCTGTAAGCTTGATTTGCACTTGCGCCATTAAAAACATCAGAAATTTTTAGCCTAAAAATTTTAGATTAATCAAAATGATTGTTACATCTATTCCATTAGTAAATAGCGATCGCCTCAATCGCCACATTGCCCAACTAGCCCAAATCGGCAAACTACCAAACGGCGGCGTAAGTAGAGTAGCGTTTACTCGTGAAGACTTACTCGCGCGTCAACTTGTCCAGTCTTGGATGCTTGACGCAGGGATGACTATCCGCATTGATGCGGCGGGGAATATTATCGCAACTTATGCTGGGTCAAAAGCAGGTGCAGGGGCTTTAGCAACAGGATCGCACATTGATACCGTTCCGGTCGCTGGTCACTACGACGGGGTGTTGGGAGTCATTGCAGGAATTGAGATAGTACGAGTGCTGCACGAAAATAAGCTCGTATTGGCTCATCCTATTGAAGTAATTGTATTTACTGACGAAGAATGTAGTGTAATTGGCTGTAAAGCAATGGCAGGCAATACCGTAGATAACCCCGATTACTACCGCCGCAATGATGGTACACCTATTGAAGAATGTTTAGAAAGCATTGGCGGCGATTGGTCGAAAATAGCTACAGCTAAACGCAATTTGGGAGAAATTGCCGCTTTTGTAGAGTTGCACGTCGAACAAGGCGGAGTGTTAGAAAGTACCGGAGATGCGATCGCTGTTGTGAAAGGGGTTGTCGGACAATATCGCCATACCGTAACAATTACCGGGCGACCAAACCATGCAGGTACAACACCGATGAATAGGAGAAAAGATGCTTTAGTCGCCGCCGCGCAAGTAGTATTAGCTGTAAATAAGCTAGGAGTAGAAACCCCAGGGGAACAAGTTGCAACGGTGGGATACTTGAATGTTTTGCCTAATGCGGTAAATATCGTTCCGGCAAAAGTTGAATTAAAAATTGACCTGCGCGACTTGTCCCAAGAACATTTAGATAATTTACTAACTAAGCTAAAACAGCAGTTAATTCAAATTGCTGAAGCAACCCAAACACAAATTGCTATTTCTCAAGTTTTGCACGTATTGCCTACAATAGCTGCGCCAAAGATTCAAGAAGCAATTTCTCAAGTGTGCCAGCAACTAAACTTAAGCTACACTTATCTGCCTAGTCGTGCGGGACATGATGCTCAAGAAATTGGGCGTTTTACTGATATGGGCATGATTTTTGTCCCCAGCCGTGCCGGAATTAGTCACTCCGAAGATGAGTATACTTCCCCAGAACAATGCACCCAAGGAGCTAACGTACTACTACAGACTTTTTTCAAGCTAGATCGGCTTTACTCGACCTAACAAAATCGGAACGTTGGGATTTGAACCCAAGACCTCCACTACCCCAAAGTGGCGCGCTACCAAGCTGCGCTACGCCCCGTGTCAGAAAAACTATATTAACACAAATTCTAACTAAAAACAAACTTGCTAAAAAACTTGTAGAGTTTGCGCTGCTTGCAATAAACCCCCAACTGCGCCTTCATTCCAGCTACCTTCCGCCCCACGTCCAGTTAAAAGAATCAAGCGCAAATCATAGCATTGAGCATAGCCAGAAACTTCCAGCCAAATTAAGCTACTCTCAGCTTCACAGGTAATTTTTTCTTCATCCATAAGTTCGCTACTTAGCTGGCTTATGGTTTCAGCTAGTTGCACCGCCAAGCGACAAAAATCTTGCAACTCAGGTTCTGTAAGTTCAATTGCCCAATCATCTGTACCCACTAGCCCTTTGAACTCGGCAACTTGGGGATTCCAACCAATTCGCCAGCCATTTCCAGTTTTAAGTACGCGCTCCATTAACTATTTTTGACTGTGCCAGAGTAAATTAACCCTCTTTGCATATCCAAAGTTAAAATTGTGCCATCTCGAATGACTTGAGTAGCTTGTTTTACCCCGATAATTACCGGAACCCCAAGACGCAAGCCAATAATTGCCGCGTGACTTGTCATGCTTTCATCTTCAGTGACGATCCCCGCAGCTTTGCGAATCGCCTCAATAAAATCTGCACTCGTGCGCGGCGCGACTAATATTTCTCCAGGATTAAAGTTTCCTACATCCATAGCAGTATGAGCTACTCTAGCGCGACCGCTTACCAAGCCTAAACCAAGCCCTACACCTTGACCCAAGACCGCAGTTACTATTTCTACCTTAATTAAATCTGTCGAGCCTGCTACTCCTTGCAGCGCGCCTGCGCTCATGACAACTAAATCGCCCTCGCATAGCAATTGTTTTTCTTGAGCTACATTAATCGCCGCTTGAAAGGTTTGACCAGCTGAGGGTAAATCTAATACTAATAGAGGCTTTACTCCCCAAACAAGCTGCAACTGTCTGGCTACATCTACATGAGGAGTAACCGCCAAAATTGGGTTGCGGGGACGAAATTTAGAAACATTACGAGCCGTAGAACCTGTTTTAGTTAAAGTCATGATCGCTGCCGCGTCTAATTGTTCGGCAATCTGGCCCACTGCCTGACTGATGGCATTGGGAATCGATTGACGAGTGTCTTTAAGGTTGGCGTTGATAGCAGCCAAGGCGGGTTCTTGCTCAATTCGCGTCGCAATTCTTGCCATTGTTGCTACAGCTTCTACGGGGTGCTTGCCTACAGCAGTCTCGTTTGAGAGCATGACGGCATCGGTTCCATCTAAAATCGCATTGGCTACGTCTGATACTTCCGCACGAGTGGGGCGGGGGCTGGTAACCATGCTATCGAGCATCTGTGTTGCCGTGATAATCGGAATTCCGAGCCGATTTGCCGTAGCAATCAGCCGCTTTTGGAGGATGGGGACATCTTCGGCAGGTAATTCTACGCCTAAGTCGCCTCTAGCCACCATTACCCCATCGCTGAGGGCTAAAATTGCCTCCATCTGCTCGATCGCTTCGTGCTTTTCAATTTTGACTATTACTGGAACTTGCTTCCCGGCGTTAGAAATTAGTTCTTTGATTTCTAGTACGTCTTGGGGATTGCGGACAAAAGATAAAGCTATCCAATCGACACCTTGATCTAAGCCAAAAATTAAATCTTCTCGGTCTTTTTCGGTGAGTGCCTTAATAGATAAATAAACTCCCGGAAAGTTGACACCTTTATTATTAGATAGCGTTCCGCCGACTACAACACGACAGTGCAAATTTTTATGGGAGCGATCTATTTCTTCGACTCGCATTTCTACTCGACCATCGTCAAGCAAAATTGCCGCCCCACAAGGCACTTCGTCAGCCAACAGGTCGTAGGTCACGCAGCTAATAGTTTGAGTACCAACGATATAATTGCTAGTTAAGGTAAATAAATCGCCTTTATTTAGTTCTATAGAACCCTTTTCAAATTTACCTAAGCGAATTTTTGGCCCTTGCAAGTCTTGCAAAATGCCTACAGGCTGATTTAATTCAAAAGCAATTTGCCGAATTAAGCGCACGCTGCGTTGATGATCGGCGTGAGTACCGTGAGAAAAGTTGAGCCGTAGAGTAGTTGCACCTGCCTCTATAATTGCTTTTAGCACTTCTGGGCTACTGGTAGCAGGCCCGATTGTAGCGACAATTTTTGTTCGGCGTTGAGAATCTCTTAGTTGCATGGAGCCTAAATTTGGAGAAGGGGATAAGGGCGGTAAAAGAAGGCGCATTTTATTTAACTAACTTCTGCTTTTTTGCTTTTTCTTCACTACGCTTACTTGCAGCCTTACTGTAATGTGTTTTGTGCTATTTTGCTTCGCAATTATATCGTTATTAGGCTACGTCTATAGATATAAGGAGGATGACTTGTGCGAAACAAAACTTTATCATCTTATTAGACCTACTATTTAATACATGAAGATTAATTTATTAAGGAGTCAAAGATGCTAATGTCGGAGGCACAGAAGCCACTGACAACAGTGCCTAGGGAGTTTCTTAGCCCTCCGGGCGATCGCAATCCCACTTTAGCAATGTTTATAGCGGCAATTAGCGCGATCGTCCTATCCAATTTTGGTTATTGGCTTTGGGAGTGGCCCCACTGGTGTTGTTTTGTAACTAATACAATCTCTTTACATATTTGCGGTACGGTAATTCACGATGCTTGTCATAAGTCCGCCCACCGCAACCCAGTAATAAATTCTGTTTTAGGGCATGGTAGCGCCTTGCTGTTAGCTTTTGCTTTTCCTGTATTTACGCGGGTACATTTGCAGCATCACGCTAACGTTAACGACCCTGAAAACGATCCCGATCATTACGTTTCTACCGCCGGGCCTTTGTGGTTAATTCCCGTCCGGTTTATATACCACGAAGTATTTTTCTTCAAACGTCAGCTTTGGCAAAAACAAGAATTGTGGGAATGGTTTTTTAGTCGTTTGTTAGTGGTAGCAATTGTCTACGTTTCGATTGCGTACCATTTTTTGGGTTATATTCTCAATTTTTGGTTTATTCCTACTGCCATAGTGGGTTTAGCTTTGGGGTTCTTTTTTGATTATTTGCCTCATCGTCCCCATCAAGAGCGAGATCGCTGGAAAAATGCTAGAGTTTACCCCGGTGAAGTTCTTAATATCTTGATCATGGGGCAGAATTATCATTTAATTCACCACCTATGGCCCTCAATTCCTTGGTATAACTACCAAAATGCTTACTACGCAACTAAACCGCTTTTAGATGCTAAGGGTTGTTATCAAACTTCGGGGTTGTTACAAAAAAGAGAATTTTGGAGCTTTATTTATGACTTGTTTATTGGTATCCATCCCCATAAAAAAGCCGTAGCAATAGAGACAAGCGAACTTGCGGGACAAGAAGAAGCGTTACCTGGATAACTTTACACTACCCAATCGGTGAAGGAGAAAACATTTGCGGCTGGGACAAATTCCAATCAGGACGTAAACTTTGCGCTTCGCGCAAGTAGGTGTGACAAACTTTATGGCGATTAGTTGGAATATTGACAAGGATTAAAAAGCGGATGCAGCGTTGCAAACTACCTTCAACGTGCATCTGCTGAACATCTAACATGGGGACATTATCCCAGTAAGGACGGTGACGAGCGATCGCGGCGGGAAAAACAGCATCCAAGTCGCGGGTGACAGAGAAAGTTACACTGACAATCTCCGTCGGCTCTAATTGATTTCGTACTTCTGTTTCATCCAAAAGCTCTGTTACTGCTGTTGTAATTGCCTCAACTGTATTTTCTGTAGCAGTTGTTGCCCCACGAATCGCCCGAAGTTGCCACTCCACACCCAAGTCCTCCTATTTAGCCTTTAGGGTTTTTGTTGTAATATTAGCTGTTTTTTGGGTAGATGAAGGCTAAATATTTTTCTACATCTATGTATGGATACTAAAATGGGTGGAAATTATCACCCATTTAATCAAGGTCGATACATCCACAGGGGCAAACCAATGGTAGATAATTCAAACTCTAGCCAATCGTTACCCATTGCTAACCCCGATAACCGCCCAAAGTCTCCAACTAAAGAACTTTTACTACCTGTGCGATTATTTAGTAAGCGGCTTAAAAATGGTTTGCGCTCTTCCAAGGTGTAACATTTCGTTTTCTCTGGGTCAAGCCCTACTAGCTCTGCCGCCCAGCGTCTAGCATCTTCTTCCGTGCCTAATCGGTCAACAACGCCCAACTCTACAGCTTGTTCTCCGGTAAAAATTCTCCCGTCAGCAAAGGCTTTTACTTTTTCAACGCTTAAGTTGCGCCCTTCTGCTACAGTTTGGACAAATTGCAGATAACTTGTATCGATTAGTTCTTGTAAAATAAGCTGTTCTGGATCGGTTAATTCCCGGTCAAAGGCTAAAATATCTTTGTAGGGGCCAGACTTAATCACCTTAAAGGAAACGCCAACTTTTTCTAGCAAGCGTTCGATATTATTACCGCGCAAAATCACTCCAATACTGCCCGTAATTGTGCCGGGGTTTGCCACAATATGGTCTGCACCCACACCAATATAAACGCCGCCAGAAGCGGAGATATTGCCAAAACTAGCAACAATTTTGACTTTTTCTCTCAGCTTTTTCAGAGCGCTATAAATTTCTTGAGAATCTCCTACCGTACCCCCAGGGCTATCGATGCGGAGCAATAAAGCCGGAAACCGCTTCTCCTCTATAGTTTTGAGGGCTTCTAATACTTGTTTGCGAGTATTGCTGGCGATCGCCCCAGTAATTTCTATCCGGGCAATTTGTTTTTGAAAACGAGGCTTAAAGGGCCAAATCATGAGCAGTCAAACCAGAGATTAAACTAAATTTTGGTAGCCAATACTACAATTGCTAGATTAGCAATTAGTAGCGGTCTTTATCTAGTTTGCCTTATTTAGCGCTTCCCCTGTTTAACTGCGCCCAATTATCTATCGCTGCCAAATTTTAATTGTTTTATCCTTACTGCTACTAATTAAATTATCGTTGCCGGGAATCGTCGTCAGCGATAGAACCCAGTCGGAATGGCTGGGAAATTGATGCAGCAATTTACCGCTTTTGAGATCCCATAATTTAATTGTTGGTTCAATACCCGTAGTAGCTAACTGCTGCCCGTCGTTGCTATAAGCAAGCGCAACTATGCGATCGCTATGTCCAGTCAGGGTTTGCAATCGTTCTCCAGTTTGAGGATTCCAAATTTGGATTGTTTTATCCCAACTACCGCTAGCAAGCTGTTGTCCATCAGGGCGATAAGAAATCGCTCTAACAGCATTGGTATGTTGGCCGATAGTCCGAATCAGTTTCCCGGTTGACAGTTGCCAAAGCTTAATAGTTTTATCTTTGCTCCCGGTAGCAAAAGTTTGCCCGTCGGGACTAAGAGCGACGGCAAAAATGCGATCGTCGTGGGCGGACTTGATAGTTTTTGCCGCACCCGTGCGTAAGTTCCAAATATTGATACTACCGTCTTCACTAGCGCTAATTAGGGTTTTGCCATCTGGTGCTAAGTCCACCGACCACACAGGGCTAGAATGACCGGAAAATGTAGCAATTAGCTCGCCCCTAGATAAATCCCACAACTTAATTGTGGTATCTCCACTACCACTAGCTAAAGTTTGTCCATCGGCACTTACTGCTAGAGTTCTAACGGTGTCTTTATGCCCCAACAAAGTGCGCTGTAGCTCTCCTGTAAGGGTATTCCACACTTTGATAGTATTATCTTGACTACCACTTGCCAAAACTTGCCCGTTGGCACTAATAGCCGTTGTCCAAACAGACTGCGAATGACTTTCGAGAGTTTTGGCTAGGGTAATATTGTTGACATTACTGGGTTTGGTGGATAAATTGGATTGTTTGGTTGGAGAAGCTGGCGGGGTGGGCGATTTGAATAAATAGTAACCGCCTAGAATTAAACTTACTGCTAGGCTAACCCCGACAAAGGGCATAATAGGAAAATTTTTTTTATTTGTTGCAGTAGGGGCTGGGGCTAGTTTGGGATAAACTTCTACTACCTGCAAAGCTTGCAATACTTCTGTTGCTGACTGGTAACGCTCTTTAAAATGATAGCGCACCATTTTATTGACGATCTTTGCTAGACGATCGCTTACACAGGCGTGGTGCTGCCACAACAATTCTCCGGTTTCCCGGTCTTCTAGAATTTGAGTAGGATCTAGCCCGGTGATTGCTCCAATTGCGATCGCTCCTAAAGCATAAATATCGCTATTGGGGCGCGGTATACCGCGTTCTTGTTCTGGGGGAGTATAACCTGGCGTACCAATGGCAATAGTAGCAGCAACACCAAAGGCATAATTAGTAGAGGTTTTGCCACCTTCAGTAATTACTTGCGTCCAAGCTTGTTTCACCGCGCCAAAGTCAATTAAAACTAACTTGCGATCGCTCTGTCTTCTAATTAAATTGCTAGGCTTGATATCGCGATGAATTAATCCTTGGCTGTGAATATACTCCAAAATACCTAATACTTCTTGTAATAGTTCGATAACTTGGGCTTCACTCCAATGTTCTCCAGGATGTAGTTCTTCTGTGAGTGGATGCCCTAAGATCAATTCTTGAACTAAGTAAAACTGATTATCTTCTTCAAAATGAGCTAAAAGCTGCGGAACTCGGTCATAACTGCCTAGTTTTTTTAATGCCTCAGCTTCTCGTTCTAGCAATTCGCCCAAAGTCGGCAGATAATTTGCATAGATTGGTGCAGATTTGAGGTGTTTAATTACGTAAGTGGGACTATTAGCAGTAGAAATGTCTTTGGCTAGATAAGTTTGACAAAACCCTCCACCGTTAAAGGTATCGACAATTTGATAGCGTCCTTTGAGTAACTTGCCTAACATTATCTAAATTACTTGTATGTAGGATTTTAGTTGCTAACGATTGCTTGAGTAGCTTTTGTCAAGATGCAAGGATCTTCGGTCGTAACTTTTGCTAAAGTCTAAAGTTGCTAGGTAAAAGGAAAAAGTTATGAAAGCACAGGTATTTAGAGGGGTTAATCAGTTAAGTTACGAAGAATTACCTGTACCAACCCTAGATAGCGATGAGGTTTTAGTCCAAGTTCAGGTGGTGGGATTATGTCAATCAGATATTAAAAAGATTCTTTATCCACTATACGAACCTCCGCGCATTTTTGGGCATGAAATGGCGGGAGTTGTTGCCAAAGTAGGTGAAAACGTTACTAATTGGCCAGTAGGACAAAGAGTAGTTGTCATGCACCATATTCCTTGTATGCGCTGTCAATACTGCCTAAACGATAATTTTTCTATGTGCGATACTTACAAAAATATCTCCACAACGGCGGGGTTTAATGCTAGTGGTGGCGGTTTTGCTGAGTATGTCAAAGTTCCCGGTCATATTGTCCGCAATGGCGGTTTAATTTCTATTCCCGATCGCGTTAGTTTTGAACAAGCAAGTTTTGTAGAACCAACTAATTGCTGTCTTAAGGCGGTTAAAAAAGCTCAAGTTGCTCCCGGTGAAACTATCCTTGTTACTGGCGCGGGCCCCATTGGCTTGATGTTTGTGATGTTAATTAAGTATTTTGGTGGCAGAGCAATTTCTACCGATTTACTGCCTTCTCGGTTAGAAAAAGCCTTAAGTGTAGGCGCGGAGGCGGCTTTTGATGCTCGCGATCCTAATTTAACAGCAAATATATTAGCCATGACGGGCGGTATGGGAGTTGATACTACATTGCTTGCTGTTCCTAGCGATAAAGCTTTTTTCCAAGCCCTTGATTGTACTCGTCGCGGCGGCAAAATTCTGTTTTTTGCTGAGTTTCCAGACCAATTAGAGATTCCGATTAATCCGAATATTCTCTACCGCCGAGAGATTGATTTGATGGGTAGTTATAGTTCTTCTTATCGCTTGCAAAGTCTGGCTGTAGATATTGTTTTTAATCATCGCATCGATGTCAATGCACTGATTAGCGATCGCTTTTCTTTGCAAGAACTTCCGGCAGCAGTGGCAAGAGCTACTTCTCCTCAAACCGATACTTTAAAAATTTTGATCTACCCTTAGCTGCTGTATTATTGCTTATTATGAAAATCTATCTTTGGGTGTATTTTTATAATTTTTAATAAAATGATACGTTTTAATTTTATCATCTATCTAACGATAGATATTTTGCTGAACTTTAATAGCTATGAATCCATCTTCTTCTACGCGCGGACAAATAGAAAGAACGCTCTCTCAGCGAATTCAATCTTTGTACCGCTCTCAATTAGAACATACACCAAGTCGAGTAGTATGCCAAATTTTTGACGGAAAAATTGCGATTATTTTGGAAGACTCTATCACTCAACCAGAGCAAGTTTTAGTTGATAATGGTCAACAAGAATTAGCAGAAAAAGTACGTGCCGAGCTTGATGAAGCACTCCAGCCACAACTAAAAGCATTAATTGAAGAAGTAGTTGGAATCAGCGTAATTGACTTACTAAGTAATGCTAAACTAGAAACTGGGCGAAGTGCTACCATTGCAATTTTGGCAGAATCGCCGCAATTTCGCAATCCATAGTAGCAGTTGAAAACAGGACTTTGGATCTTAAGTTTTTGGTCTTATAGTTTTATTTATTAACCTAGACTATAGCACCCAATACCTAACATCTAAATCCTCTAATTAGGTATTTTTAGCTAAGATATGTACTGGTGAATAATAGCTTCCAATTCATCAATTGCGTAAGGTTTAGTAACACAGTCGTCACAACCTGCGAGCGCAAACCTCTGTTTATCTTCTTCTCTTGCCATCGCCGTAACTGCGATTATTGAAATTTCCTTTGTTCGCGGATTTTGCTTAAGAAAACTGGCAACTTCTACGCCACTCAAATCCGGTAACATCATATCTAAAAGAATTAACTTTGGTTGATGAGTTTGTGCCATAACCATAGCATCTTTGCCATTATTGGCTGTAATAAAACAGCAGTTCATGATTAATAATAGTTGGCTAATTAGTTGTAAATTGTCTTCATTATCATCGACCGCCAAAATTAAAGGTTGAATGTCATTGGTAGAGCTACTAGAAAAGTTTTGAAAACTCATAATTAGTTGAGGAAAGGTCGTAGATAAACTAGCCGAAACTAGCTGGCAAAACAGCAATTATTTTGTTGAGCCTACGACGAGGCATTCCCCAAGCGGCGCTTGCGGCGCTTGCGGCGCTTGTAACGAACTGGCTCGTAATTACTAGATTAGATTGCTGCGTTTGAACTAATAGTCGAGTTTTTTGATAGCAAGCTAATTATAGGAAGTAACTTTAATAATTTTATCCTTAATTGGTAATTATTCAAATATTTAGTCATAAAAGCCTAAAAAAGGCGTTAGAAGGCAAAATTTAGCTTCTACAACAGCAATTCCCGATTCTAGCCTATAAATGCCATTAACTTGGCTTAATCTGCGCCTAGATAGGCTAAACAAATTTTTTGGCTGTGGTTTAATAAAAAAGTTGTTATTTTAAATTGCGGTGTTTTTTTAGGACTTGATAAGTTAGGGATTTTAATATCTTTGCGGACGCAAACCCAGCTTAAAACAGTTAGTCTTAAGCCATTAGTTTTCATCTAAAGCTAAGATAGTTGCGGCTTCTCGCAAAAGCTCGTTTTGTTCTTTTTGCAACATTTGGATTCTTTGAGAAATTTCTGCTAGTCTTTGCTGGGAGTTTTGAGCAGCAACTATACGTGCATCGCTGTCAGAAGTATTGTTTTCAGTCAATACGTGCTGAATACCCAACTGACCAAGTTTGAAGCCAGATTCAATTAGCTTAAATGGTGCTTTTAGAAGTGACAAACCAACCATCTCTAGTAAGCGATTTAAGGCTTTAAAGATACTAAGAGAAGCCGCTATTGTCAAAATTATGATACCCAAACTTAGAATTGGACGGTCAACTGCCCATATTATGCTATTAAAAATCCGAAATATTACAGGATGCGCTTGTAGCCAATTAGTAACGGAAGATGCGAAGCCCGTAACCGGGCGCGCTTGCGCTATCGCCTTTTGGACTGTTTCTGACGATGTATTTGTAAAGTCCTCAGTTGCAGCTTGGAATTTGCTGGTAGTAGTAGTAAAAAAATCTTTTGCTTGTTGCCAGTTGACAACGGCTTCTTTGGGTAAGCAATTAAGTTGCAATGCAAGTTTCATGTCGAGTAAATTGAGGTAGTGCTAAACCAGTAATAATTCATTGTAGTGATGAATAAAATACCAAATTGAAGTTTTAAAACTTTGCCTGACAATTTAGCTGAGCAGCGAGCGATCGCAGCTATAGATGTATCAGCTAGAATAGAATTAGCTTTCTTAACGCGATTTTACAGGTAAGCCTTGATCCAATCTGAGACTTTAGAATTATTAGAATGGTCGCGCCTTTGTCAGCATTTATCTACCTTTGCAGCAACTAAACTCGGCTCTGTCGCGGCGCGTAATCTCCAAATTCCTGCTTCTCAACTACAAAGCGAAGAATTATTAGCTCAGACTAAAGAAGTTTACGATTTAGAAAGTTTAACTACAGGGTTATCTTTTGATGGCATTCAAGATATTGGCGACTCTTTAGCAAGAGCGCAGTTACAAGGGATTTTAGCCGGAAATGAGTTATTAGGAGTCGCAACTACCCTATTTGGCGCTAGACAATTGCGGCGTTATATCGACAACCAAACAGATATCCCCGTATTAACGCAATTAGTCTCCGAGTTGCGAACTTATCCCGAATTAGAGCAAGAAATTCATCGGTGTATAGACGAACGAGGACAAGTAACCGATCGCTCTAGTCCGATTTTAGGCGACCTACGTACCCAAATAAAACAGCTTAGAACCCAAATAAACCGCTCGCTGCAAAACATCCTACAGCGTCATTCTAATGCCGTTCAAGAGCAAATAATTACGAGTAGAGGCGATCGCTTTGTAATTCCCGTTAAAGCACCCCAAAAAGATGCCATCCCTGGTATTGTTCACGACACCTCGACTAGCGGCGCAACTTTGTATGTAGAACCTAGTGGCGTTGTCCCTTTAGGCAATCAATTACGGCAATTAGTCCGCAAAGAACAAGTCGAAGAAGAAGCAATTCGCCGCACTTTAACTAAACTTGTAGCCGACGTTAGTGCAGACTTAGAAAGATTGCTAGCGATCGCAACTATTATCGATCTTGCCACAGCCCGCGCTCGTTATAGTTTCTGGCTTAAAGCTAATCCACCCCGATTTATCAACCGCAGCGACGAAAGTATTAATTTGCGTCAATTGCGCCATCCGCTTTTAGTATGGCAGCAGCAGCACGAACAAGATCGTTTAGTTGTCCCCGTCGATTTATTTATTCAACCAAATATTCGCGTGGTTACAATTACAGGCCCCAATACAGGCGGTAAAACTGTTACCCTCAAAACCCTAGGTTTGGCGGCTTTGATGGCAAAAGTAGGCTTATTTATCCCTGCGCGCGAACCTGTAGAAATTCCTTGGTTTGAGCAAATATTAACCGACATCGGCGACGAACAATCGCTAGAACAGAGTTTATCAACATTTTCCGGTCATATTCGCCGCATTAGCCGCATATTAACCGCTATAGACGAATCAGAGTCATCATTAGTGCTTTTAGATGAAGTAGGCGCGGGAACAGATCCTGTAGAAGGAAGCGCAATTGCGATCGCCCTACTACAATACCTAGCCAACAACGCGCAACTAAGCATTGCTACCACCCACTTTGGCGAACTTAAAGCCCTAAAATACGAAGACGATCGCTTTGAGAATGCCTCGGTAGAATTTGACGAAATCAGCCTCTCACCAACTTATCGGTTGCTGTGGGGAATTCCAGGACGATCTAACGCCCTAACTATTGCCCAACGTTTAGGCTTAAAAACCGAAGTAATTGAAGCGGCAAAAAATTATACAGGCGGTGCAAATGACGATGTAAACCAAGTAATTGCAGGTTTAGAAGCACAAAGAAAACGTCAGGAAACTAAAGCCACCGAAGCCCAAAAGCTATTAGAACAAGCCGAACGATTTTATCAAGAAGTATCGGCAAAAGCCGCCTCTTTACAAGCAAGAGAGCGAGAATTACGTGCTTCTCAAGACGTTGCCGTGCAAAATGCCATTTCTGAGGCTAAAGGAGAAATTGCCCAAGTAATTCGCCGCCTGCAACAAGGTACGGTGACATCAGCAGACGCACAGCAAGCAACTAATGACATTAATCAAATCGCTGCCAAATATGTAGCACCACCGCCAAAGCCAAAAGCCGAATTTAAACCCCAAGTAGGCGATCGCATTCGCATCCCTAGATTGGGACAAACGGCAGAAGTTTTAAGCGCTCCTAGTGACGACGGCGATCTTATGGTTCGGTTTGGGATCATGAAAATGACTGTAAAGCTAGAAGATATTGAATCTCTAGACGGTGAAAAGCCTGTACCCAAAAAGAAAAAACCAGCACAAATTGAAGAAAAACCTCCAGAAACTACCCCAGCACCAGTAATTCGGACTTCTAAAAATACCGTAGATTTACGTGGGTTAAGAGTAGCAGAGGCGGAAAGAATCTTAGATGATGCAATTTCTACCGCTATCGGGCAATTGTGGATTATTCACGGACACGGTACGGGAAAGTTGCGTCAAGGAGTACGCGCCTTTTTGCACCAGCACCCCAGAATTAGCCGCTACGAAGACGCTGAAAAAGCAGATGGTGGTAGTGGTGTCACGATCGCCTATTTAGGTTAGCAAAAAAGCCCGCGATCGCGGGCTTGCTCGATCTAATTTCTAAACTTTTGCAGTAGCTTACTTACTTGGAAAACTGAGCGCTACGACGGCGACGGCGCATTAATACAACACCACCCAAAGTAACCGCCGCTACCGAACCAATTACGCTACTAGGCTCAGGTACGGGTTCTGCTGCAAGACCAATTAATGACCGACTACCGCCAATCTCTCCTAACAAACTAGCCGCACCTGTACCTAAGTCAATGGTGTATAACTCAGAATCGGTTGCCGCAAAGGCTATATTTGTGCCACTCTCAGCGCTGAAAATATCAAATCCTCCTGTGGAACTAAAATCGATGCCAAGAGAACCGATAGTGGTGAGCGTGCCATCATTAGGAGGACTCTGCAAGGTTAAGACATCAAGAGTAGAATCAATACCATATAGCGCCGTTGTCCGAGTAGGAGGCGTTACTCCTGTTGGGCTGGGAGCGCCAAGAAATGAATTTGCATAAGCCGCAGCAGTAATATTCGGGTTGACTCCAAAATTGGCATCCCCTGTACCATAGGCTAAATTTCCATCAACCAAAGTTGCACCAGTATCTACATTGCTCCGGTAGTTTGTATCATTGCTGCCAACAACCCGCAAGCGATCGACCACAGGGTTGAAGTCTATTCCCGATCGCACTCCTACCCCTACAGTCACCGAAAGCGTACTTGTCAGTGTTGCTGCTCCCGTGCTGGAATCAATCATGTAAATATTGTTATCACTTGCCAGCCCGTAAAGTTGACCATCGGCGGGACGGTAATCAATTCCTAGCAAATTACCAGTAACTCCTGTCACTTGAACAAAGCTAGCATCGTCAGGGCTTTGGGAATCAAAATTGACTAAAGTATTGTCTCTGGTCAAACCTGTTAGACCTACGGCTTGAACTTGCGGTGCGATCGCGATGCTAGAAGCGACGGTCGCTAAGGCGATCGTCAGTAGGCGGCGGTTATTCATAGAAAAATTAAACCTTTTAGATGATTTTTTAATCAAGCTCTAAGTAAAGTGTGTTTCAACCAATGCTCATTTTCCAGACCGAAAACTGCTCATTTTTTGCTCATTTATTTACATAGCTCTCTGTATAGTATTTTATTTTACTCTAGACTAAATCTTTTTTAAGTATATTCACTGGGCAACAGTCTAAATTAATACTTGAATTGAAATTAAAAATAAGATTATTTCAAGCTCAGAAACGATTAATTTGGGTAAGTGAAATTTTTAAGTAACTAAAACGAACAGTAAATCTATTAATCGAGCAGCATTAATTGCTGACAGGGATTAGCTGACAGATTATGCTATTAGAAACCAAATATCCTTTAAAGAAGTCTGGTTTCAAAATAGGTAACAACTCTATCGATACCTGTCTTAGCTTATATGCTTAAAGATACGCATTCTAGCGCTGGCTCATCTCCTGATTGGAATGAACCAAACCGCACCCAGCCTGACTCCGCCCAATTAGACAACATCAAAACTCAACTAGACTTGGTGCTGTTGGCTTTGGAGTCTTTAACAGGTATTGGCTCGGAGGCGATGTTGCAAGCTGCTTTGGCGCTGAATCTGGAATCAAAGATCCCCGATCGCGTCACCTTGTGGAGATTGCGCCAATCAAATCCATTACGTAAAGGTGAAGGTGGACGGAAAAAATTAGATGTAGAAGAAGCGCGAAGTTTAGTTTTAATTAGCTGCTACCTAGCCAAACAGCACCAAGAATTGATTCGCCGCGCGATTTCTCGGCTCGAACAAGTAGCCCAAAATAACAGCGAGCCTCATAAAACTGCTTTGCTAGGCGATTACCTTGATGCTTTCAATAACACTTACCTAGAACGCATGGAAGAAGATAGCAATGTTTCTACAGGCAACTTAACTCAACTTGCTCTTAAACTTTTAGTAGACTTGCTGTTTTATAGTAGCCCTGAAGGTCATCGGCGTTTGTGGTTGGCACTTTTAGACCGTACCAAAATAACTAGCTCTTAAAATTATTTTTTTAGTAATCTTAAGTTTCCTAGCTCGATCGAAAAATTTTCTAACTATAGAACTCACTAGATCAAATCTATTTCCTACTATGCCCCTATCAAATTCGTTTCTACATCGCTATACTCCTCCTACTTGTACGCTGCAAGTTGTGGCTTATAGTTCGCCTGTATCGCGTTGGTTGGGAAAAAAAGTAGTAAAAGATGTACGGTTTGACTTGCGTTTTGACGATCCTGCCGCAGACAAACAATTTAGCATTACAGGCGATCGCGATCGCTTAGAAGCGCTCCACACGGTAGTTACTAACTATATTCAACAGTTGCTTACCTTGTCTCCCGAAAGTTTTGCGGCTTTAGGTCAAGAAGCACCATCTACTACCTCTGTACCTCTTGCGCCACCTACAAACGACGAGGACGACGTTGAAAGTGATGTCTGGCAAATGCCTATAAACGAGCCACCAACAACCCCAAAAGCCGAGGAGGCTATTGGAGACACCACTGCTCAAAGCAAATCTGCGGCGGCAAAATCTGAATATATGTTTCAAACAGCATCAGGCATCAAAGCCGCCGTTGCTCAAGAAGAATTTTTAGCCATAAAACCAGCATCAGGATTATCTCACAACCTTTTTCTCGGCTCTTTGGCTACAGCAGAAACAGGAAAATTTATTCGACTTAGCGTCCTGCAATTATTTGATTTAGCCACCGCTCTAGACCAATATGCCAGCGATTTGATAGTTTTACAAACTTACCCTAGCAAAACTCAAACTTCTTCCGCTCCTTTGGCTTGGGCAAATATCGCCGCAGTGTTGTTGTTAGGTGTGGGAGTGACGGCGGTAGGATTGCAAGTATTTAATCGTCCTAATTCTCCGCAAATAGCTAACAATCGCCCGATAACTACTAATAGCCCAAAAGTTGCCATTGCCCCTACACCATTGCCTACTTTGGCTCCGACGACAACAATTTTAGTACCGTCACCAACCAGCAGTATTCCACCTAATAGAACTACAAGTGCCGCCATTTCTGTACCCAGTAAAACTCCGATTGTGCAAACCGCACCTCCAGGCAGTAAAGCTAATCCCGTACCTAGTAACTTACCACCGCAACCAATCGTTGTTAACCCTACTGCGGGACAGCCTACTACTGTAACTATTCCAGGACAATCAAATTCTTCTTCGCGTCAAAAGCCATCAATTGCTGTTTTGTCCAGTTCTAATTTGCCCCCAACTCTTAACCCCAATAGCGCAAAAACTACCGCCGCCGCGTCGCTAGATAGTAATTCTAGGGAAAGCGCTGCACCAGAGCCGTCAAAGCCTATTGCCACCCGCACCGCTTTTGTTAACAATCCTCAAGTAGCAGAAGTTAGCGATTATTTTAACCGACGTTGGGAACCCCCTTCTAGCTTGAGAAGTTCTTTAGAGTACAGCATCATCTTAGATGTAGATGGAAGTATTCAAGTCATTGAACCCTACGGTTTAGCGTCAAGAACTTATCTCGATCGCACCGGAATGCCTTTAATTGGCGAACGTTTTGTTTCTGCAAATCAAAATGGTCAAAGTCCTAGAATTCGCTTGCGTTTTAACCCTAATGGCAAGGTACAAGCCTTTTTAGAAGCAGGAGACGCAAAATAAAAATGATATTTTACAATTTTTGTTAGCTACAATACTAAAACCTTTGCCTAAATACCAGAATATTAGGTACTAATTCCTATTGATGTTTTGCACAAACTAAAGTACCAAGCTCGAAATAATCTTTTAGGTGGATGCCGGGCTTGACAAAAGTGTGCAAAGATGCGGTTAAATTAATCGATATCTTACCTTAGTAGGAATTAATGCCTTGGATTTACACCAAGGTCTTACAGCTTTAGTGTTCGCGCCTAAGACTAATTGTTGAATCTATAGGCTATGTTAACGGACTTGAAATATTAGCTTAAAACTTTAGTTTTGGGCGGTTTCTTAGTCGTATTGAATTGAGGAGTTATTTATATATGGCAGGAAAAATGTGTTGGTTATCTAGATCCGGCGGCGATGGAGAAAAGATACTGCATTTGCAGACGCTAACCGATCGCTCTTGGCGACCTTATACAGCTTTTCCCCATATTTGCGTACCCGACTATCGCGTACCTGGAGGTTCTAAAGGTTGGGCAACCTATCAAAAACTAATGAAAGCAGGTTGGACTTTAGTACCTAGTGCCAGAGCTAAAGAATTTGCGATCGTCGAAGTTGAAACTTTTAATAACCGCTAGGAGAACCTTCGCCGCGCGGATCTGCGGCTCCTTCTAGTTTACCGTCGGGAGTGACAACGATCGCATTAGCATTTCCCCAAGGACTTCTTTCTATAACTGTATGTCCCCGTCGTTTTAGTTCGGCAATGGTTGCTGTATCTAAACCAAAAGGCTGCATTCTCAGTTCGTCAGGCAACCATTGATGATGTATGCGGGGAGCCGAAACCGCTTCCCCAGCGTTCATATCGTAGGCTAGAACGTTAAGAATAACTTGAAGTACGGTAGTAATAATTGTGCTACCTCCCGGCGCTCCGGTTGCCATTTTCAGGCGGTTATTTTGGGTGACTACGGTGGGTGTCATGCTAGAAAGGGGAGTTTTGCGGGGTGCGATCGCATTTGCTTCTCCTCCTACTAATCCGTAAGCATTGGGTACGCCCGGAGCGGCAGCAAAATCGTCCATTTCATCATTAAGTAAAATCCCCGTCCCTGGCGTAACTACCCCCGAACCAAAACCATAATTAACAGTAAAAGTTAAGCTAACGGCGTTGCGCTGTTCGTCTACTACGGTTAAATGGCTAGTATCGCGAGATTCGGCTTTAGTAAAGCGTTCTAGAGTAACTTTATCAACGGGTTTTACTCTAGTTGAAGGGGTGGCATTTGCCCGGATTTCTTGCCGTCTTTTAGCAGCGTATTGGGGGCTAATTAGCTGTTGTACTGGCACTTTGACAAAATCGGGATCGCCTAAGTATTCGGATCTATCGGCGTAAGCAATTCGCATCGCTTCCACCATTAAATGCAGTACGTCTGGGTTGTGCCATCCAAGAGATTTAAAATCGGTGTCGCCAATTAGATTTAGGATTTGTAATAAGTGTACGCCTCCCGAAGAAGGCGGCGGCATTGAGCATATTCGCGCTTCTCGGAAATTACCGCAAACAGGAGTACGCCAAATAGGTTTATAAGTTTTTAAGTCTTCTAAAGTAATTAAGCCGCCGTTACGTGTCATGTCTGAGGCGATCGCACGGGCAATATTTCCGGTATAAAAACTCTGAGGATTGGTAGCAATTTGCTGTAAAGTTTTTGCCAAATCTCGTTGTATTAACTTATCTCCCGCCGCGTACATTGCGCCATTGCGAGTAAAAGCTTGCCGCGCGGCCAGATTGTTTAAAATTGGCTTTTTGCGGCTTTCTACAGCGCTTACAAACCGCTCTGTAACTACAAACCCCTCTTGAGCATACTTGATAGATGGAGCAACTAATTTCGCCCAAGGTAATTTTCCATGCTGGCGATGCACCTGATAAAGCCCTGCAACTGTTCCCGGTACACCCACAGATAAATAGCCATCAATACTGATATTTGAGCGAACTTTGCCTTGAGCATCCAAGTACATATTTTTGGTAGCTTTCAGGGGAGCGCGTTCCCGAAAATCCAGCGCCTTCATTTGGGGCTTATTAGCTTGATGTAGAAGTAGAAAACCGCCACCGCCAATTCCCGCCGAAAAAGGTTCAACTACAGAAATAGCAAAAGTCGTTGCTACAGCCGCATCTACCGCATTACCGCCTTGACGCAAAGCCTCAAGTCCGGCTTGACTTGCCAAAGGATGAGCAGATACTACCATTCCGCGTTTGCTTGTTAGGGGTTGAATGAGCGCAGAAGTAGGCTGTGCTGTAAAAAAAGCTAAAAAAACTAATAAGGGGAAAGTTGTAAAGCTAAAAATACTCGGCATTAAAGGTAATTGGTAATTAAGTAGTTTCCAGTTGACCTATATTAGAGCCTGAATTGTGATTTCGTAGAGATCCTCGTCATGTGCTTGAAACTGATGTACGCCTTTAAATAATTTTCGCATAGAGTAATTAATCTTGTGTAATAAAAAGATTGTTTTAATTTATCGCTCTAGTGCGCGATCGCATAGTAATTGTTTCTACAGCAATTTTACAAATTCCTGCGCTTGTTCCCATACTTTTTCGACTAATTCCGAATCATCGCAGTTAAACCATTCAATTTCTGGGCAAGCTTTAAACCATGTGCGCTGACGTTTGGCAAATTGGCGCGTATGCAGAACTATTAAATCTTTCGCTTCGGATAAGCTAACATTGCCTAGCAAATATTCCTTAATTTCTTGATAGCCTAAAGTATTGAGCAAAGGTAAATCAAACCCATATTTTTCCCCCAAAAACTCCACTTCTGCAACTAATCCCATACCGATCATTTGCTCGGTACGCTGTTTAATTCGTCGATGTAAATCTTCTAGATTCGGACAATCTAAGCCAATTTGTAAAATAGGGTAATTCGGCGGATTTTCCCCTTGTTGTTCGGAAATCGGGCTTCCGGTGACATAATAAACTTCTAACGCTCGTAAGGTTCGCACTGCGTCGTTAGCGTGGATTTTTTGCCCTGCAATGGGGTCTATTTGTTGCAACATAGCGTAGAGTTGAATTTGACCGAGTTGTTGGAGTTGACTTCGCAATTGATTATTTGGTGCAACTCTCGGAATCTTCAAACCCTTTACTATTGAGCGAATGTATAATCCCGTTCCCCCGACTAACAAAGCTAAAGAAACAGAATTAATTAATCCTTGGGCTTGCTGCTGATAGTCTGCTACAGTCAAAGTTTCCACTGGTTCGCAGATATCAATTAAATAATGCGGTACTTCTTGCTGTTCTGCTAGAGTTGGTTTTGCTGTCCCAATGTCAAACTCGCGGTATACTTGACGCGAATCGGCGCTAATAATTATTGACTTTAACCTTTTTGCTAAGGCGATCGCCAAGCTAGATTTTCCTGTAGCTGTAGCACCGCAAATTACAATCAAACTAGAATTAGAATAAATAACTGGGTACATCCCTTAAATAAATTGGTCTTTAGACTGCCCTAGAGTCGCCATTAAGCCTTTTGTGTTAGAATTGACAAGTGATTTATTATTTTACAAGCCAATAGGCAACTGTAACTTTATTTTGGAGAACCCAATTCATGACGACTAGCTACGGTGCAGATCAGATTCAAGTTCTAGAAGGTCTAGAACCCGTCCGAATGCGACCGGGTATGTACATTGGTACAACCGGGCCGAGGGGACTCCATCATTTAGTTTACGAGGTAGTAGACAATTCGATCGATGAAGCTTTGGCGGGACACTGCACCCACATAGAAGTAGACCTCAACGCTGATGGTTCGGTAACTGTAACCGATGACGGGCGAGGGATTCCTACCGATGTCCACCCCCAAACCGGAAGATCGGCATTAGAAACGGTAATGACAGTTTTACACGCTGGGGGCAAGTTTGGCGGCGGCGGTTACAAAGTTTCGGGAGGATTGCACGGCGTTGGTATTTCGGTCGTCAATGCTTTATCAGAATTTGTAGAAGTGACTGTATGGAGAGAAAAGCGGGTTTTCTTGCAGAGATTCGAGCGCGGTATTCCCATCGGCGAACTTCAGTCAAAACCCCATAAAGAGCCTCGTACCGGAACTTCTGTCACCTTTAAGCCAGACGCAGATATTTTTGTAGTGGGGACGGAGTTCGATTACATTACGCTATCTGGACGTTTGCGGGAGTTGGCGTACTTGAATGCTGGGGTAAAAATTACTTTCGCTGACAATCGCCTAGAATTGCTCAAAAGCGACGAACCAAAAGTAGAAACTTACGAATATGCAGGCGGTATTAAAGAATATATTGCCTACATGAACCGCGATAAGCAACCTCTGCACGAAGAAATTATCTATGTGCAAGGAGAACGCAACAACGTCCATGTAGAAGTATCTTTGCAGTGGTGTACGGATTCTTATACAGATAACGTGCTGGGTTTTGCCAATAATATTCGCACCGTAGACGGCGGTACGCACTTAGAAGGATTAAAGGCGGTGCTGACGCGCACCATGAATGCGATCGCCCGTAAGCGTAATAAAATTAAAGAAAACGAACCAAACCTTAGCGGCGAACACGTCCGAGAAGGTTTAACAGCAGTTATTTCTGTTAAAGTTCCCAATCCAGAATTTGAAGGACAAACTAAAACAAAGTTAGGCAATACCGAAGTTAGAGGAATTGTTGATTCTTTAGTAGGAGAAGTTCTCACCGAGTATTTAGAATTTCGTCCCCCCGTCGCCGACCAAATTTTAGATAAAGCAATTCAGGCATTTAAAGCCGCCGAAGCCGCCCGTCACGCGCGAGAATTAGTAAGGCGCAAGTCGGTATTAGAATCGTCACCCTTACCCGGAAAACTAGCTGATTGCAGCACCAGAGATCCTAGCGAATCGGAAATATACATCGTGGAAGGAGATTCTGCGGGGGGAAGTGCTAAACAAGGACGCGATCGCAGATTCCAAGCAATTCTACCTCTGCGCGGTAAAATCCTGAATATCGAAAAAACCGACGATGCCAAAATCTACAAAAATACTGAAATCCAAGCACTAATTACCGCTTTAGGATTAGGTGTTAAAGGTGAGGAGTTCGATCCCTCTCAACTGCGCTATCACCGCATAGTGATCATGACGGATGCTGACGTAGATGGCGCGCACATCAGAACCCTTATTTTGACGTTCTTTTACCGCTATCAACGCAGTCTTGTAGAGCAAGGATATATCTATATTGCTTGTCCTCCTCTGTACAAAGTTGAACGCGGACGCAATCACTACTACTGTTATAGCGAAAGAGAACTTACTAACTTGGTTCAAAACGAATTTCCCGCCAACGCCAACTACACAATTCAGCGTTTTAAAGGGTTGGGTGAAATGATGCCAACTCAACTGTGGGATACCACTATGAACCCAGAAACGCGCACCCTAAAGCGGATAGAAATTGAGGATGCAGCCGAAGCCGATCGCATCTTTACAGTATTGATGGGCGATCGCGTTGCACCCAGGCGCGAATTTATTGAAACTTATGGCTCTCGTCTCAACTTTGCCGAACTCGATATTTAAGCACTTACTTTAAGTATTTCTGCTTCTAGCCAGCCTAAAACATTATAACTTTTGGGCTGGCTTTAGAATTTTTAACAGTAATTCTCATCAATTTGTTTTAATCTAACGGTTTAGTGGCTTTTAATTTTCCCATCTATTCCACAAAACTTAACCTTAAAATTTGGAACTTTACATGAGCAGCAATTTAGCAACAAAATTACGTGAAGGGACTAAAAAAGCCCACAGCATGGCAGAAAACATGGGTTTTGTTAAGTGCTTTTTAAAAGGCGTAGTTGAAAAAAATTCCTATCGCAAGCTAATCGGCAACTTCTATTTCATTTACAGCGCCATGGAAGAAGAAATGGAACGCCACAAAGATCATCCTTTACTAGGCAAAATTTACTATCAGCAACTAAACCGTCAGCGCAGTTTAGAGCAAGACTTGAACTTTTATTATGGCGCAGATTGGAAGGCACAAATTGTCCTTTCTCCGGCGGGACAAGCTTATGTAAACCGGATTCGGGAAATTGCTAACTCTGCCCCCCAATTGCTAATTGCTCACTCTTACACCCGCTACATTGGCGACTTGTCGGGGGGACAAATTCTCAAAAACATTGCTGTACGGGCGATGAACCTAGCGGAAGGCGAAGGTACGGCTTTTTATGAGTTTAAAGACATTCCCGACGAAAAACAGTTTAAAGTTGGCTACAGACAGGCTTTAGACGAGCTACCCATAGACGATGCGACAGCAAATCGCATTGTTGAAGAAGCAAATGCTGCTTTTGGCATGAATATGAAGCTATTTCAAGAAATGGAAGGCAGTTTAATTAAGTCTATTGGACAAATGTTGTTTAATAGTCTTACCCGTCGCCGCACTCGTGGTAGTACAGAACTTGCTACCGCCGAGTAAGCAATAATAAGTTTATTCTTGGGGCAGAAGTGGTAGTTTTTTTTTGGCGAGAAGCTGAGAAAAATTACCACTTCTGCCCCTTAGTTGTTTAAAAAGTCACTCTAAAATACTAAATACGCTAACTACACCCTGGATTAATTTTCTGATGGCTGCAAAACTTCCTGTAACTGTAATCACTGGCTTTTTGGGTAGCGGTAAAACTACGCTAATTCGTCACCTGCTGCAAAATAATCAAGGGCTACGCATTGCGGTGTTAGTCAATGAATTTGGCGAATTAGGCATTGATGGCGATATTTTGAATTCTTGCCAAGTTTGCCCCGATGATGCCGATGAAAAAGCAAATATTGTGCAATTAACTAACGGGTGTCTGTGTTGTACCGTCCAAGAAGAATTTTTGCCGACGATGCTAGAATTGCTCAAACGGCGAGACAAATTAGATTGTATTTTAATCGAAACTTCAGGGTTGGCGCTGCCAAAACCTTTAATTAAAGCCTTTCGCTGGCAAGAAATTCGCAACGCGGCAACGGTGGATGCGGTAATTACCGTAGTTGATTGCGAAGCCGTAGCTAAAGGGACGTTTGCCAGCGATCCCGAAGCCGTAGACATTCAAAGACAAGCCGATCCTAACTTAGAACACGAAACGCCTCTGCAAGAGCTATTTGAAGATCAATTAGCTTGTGCCGATTTAGTGATTTTGAATAAAACCGATTTAGTAGATGCGGCTACCCAAGAAAACGTACTAAGTGCGATCGCACCAGAACTACCACTAGGTGTAAAAATTGTTAAGAGCGATCGCACAGGGCTAGATTTATCGCTCCTTTTGGGCTTGCAAGCGGCGGTAGAAGATAACTTAGACCGTCGCCCCAGCCATCACGACAGCGAACAAGATCACGACCACGACGACGAAATTACCTCAACCCACGTAATTTTAAATCGCAGCTTTAACCCCACAGTTTTACAAGCACAGTTGCAACAACTCGCCCAAGAGCAAGATATTTATCGAATTAAAGGATTTATCGCTGTTCCCAATAAGTCTATGCGCTTAGTTTTACAAGGAGTAGGGACGAGATTCGAGCAATTTTACGATCGCCCTTGGAAACCCGGTGAATTGCAGCAAACAAGGCTAGTTTTTATTGGACGCAAACTTAACCCCACAACTATTGAGTCGCAATTAGCAGCAATAGCCGCCTAAGTTACCAATCGATAATTTTTGAATCTACAGCCCCCTTGCCAATTATTTAATGTAAACACCCAAATGATTGGCAACAGGGCGCTGGCGCGTCGGTATACGAGTATGAATTGGCGCATTTAAAACCTTTGGCTCTCCATTAACCGTTGTAACCAAGGTTGCAGAACCGCCACCATCCAAGTTTAAAGCCGTGTACACACCAAGCTCTATAAAAATATCAATTAATTGAGCTAAATTTACCCCTTCGCTATAGAACGGCTGACGACCATCAACAATCACAAGCCACAACTTGTTTCCTTCTTTATTAACTCCTACAGCAGTACAAGGCATAAATCTAGGCTTAAGGGCGCTGTCTAATGGCACAGCAACCCCTTGGTCAACAAGTCGTCTATTGCCAGCTACGGCTTGAGCCGTACCCTCCTTACACTTTTCTGCCTGAATTTGGCTTGAGTTATCTGGAGCAATGCACAGCGCAGTCCAAATTCTTTCTCCAGGGGAGTAAATATTGCCATTAGAAATAGCTTGACCTAATATGTTCACGCGATCGCCTTCATGGGGATAATAATTCCAAGGACTGCGTTCGTAAAAAGGCAAAAAAAAGCTGCCATTAATCGCTAGTTGTACCCCAAACTCGCGCACAAAGTTTGAAGTAGTCCGGGCTTTAATTTCTTTCCCATTTTTGCTGGGTGTACCTGGCGTAACTAAAAATCTCAAGTTTGGGGTAGTTAAATCAATAGTGACGACGTGCAGCATAATCCGGCGTGGTGTAGAACGAGCTTGGCGCTGATAAATAATTCCCGGAAACAATTGTTGTTTTAAGTCAGTACGCGGCGGACGACTTAAACACAAACCGCCGTAAATTAGTACCAGCAAAGCTACGAAACTAATTAATATTATTGACAAAACTCGCCCAAGCTTATTTTTACGTCTGCGAAGCATTTTAAATTTATGAATAACTGTTTTTTAGTCAAGCATTAAAACTTACAGCAAGAGCTACTAATTTAGCCATGCAAATAAAATTAGCAACAAAACTTAAAGACCAAATAGCACAGCACGTTACAAGCCTTGTTGTAGAGTGAGAACAATTAGCCGTATTCACTTGGCGATTAATCAATCAAAGGGAAAATACTCATGGTAGAACGTGGTTCTAAAGTACGAGTTCTCAGACCAGAATCTTACTGGTTTCAAGATGTCGGCACAGTAGCTTCAATTGACCAAAGTGGCATTCGCTATCCAGTGATTGTCCGCTTCAACAACCTCAACTATGCAGGTGTAAACACCAACAACTTCGCCACCAGCGAATTATTAGAAGTAGCTAAACCTACTGCAAAAGCCAAAAAAGCATCTACGGCGGCGACGGGCGGCAAACAAACCACTCTCGACGAGCGCACCCGGACTACAGGTCAAGGTACGCCTTCAAGTCCAAAAGCTTCTAACCCGGCTGCTAGTCCAGAGTCTGGCGATAGCAGTGGTGTAGTAGTCGGCGATGCTAACCAAGGAACGGACTCTCGGTAAATTGTGCCTGAACTGCCTGAAGTTGAAACAGTCCGGCGCGGTTTGAATAAAGTTACATTAAATCAAGAAATTATGGGGGGCGATGTGCTACTTAGTCGCACGATCGCCTACCCCCTTTCTGATCGTGAATTTTTAACCCGATTGCAAAAAAGTACAATATCTAACTGGCAACGTCAGGGTAAGTATTTGCTGGCGCAGTTAGATAATTTTAGCTGCCTTGGGGTACATCTGCGGATGACCGGACAATTGCTTTGGCTGCACCCCAACGAGCCATTACACAAGCATACGCGAGTGAGATTATTTTTTGGTGGCGATCGCGAGTTACGCTTTGTCGACCAACGCACCTTTGGGCAAATGTGGTGGGTTCCCCCAGAAAAGGCGACTGCATCGATAATTACAGGACTGGCAAAATTAGGCTTAGATCCTTTTAGTCTAGAGTTCACTACAGAGTATTTAGCTGCCAAGCTCAAAAATAGTCGCCGTTCGATCAAATCAGCATTATTAGACCAGTCAATTATTGCTGGAATTGGAAATATCTATGCTGATGAAGCATTATTTATTGCCAAAATTTTCCCCGCAACTTTGGGTACTAGCTTGCAAATTGAGCAAATAACAAAACTTAGAGCCGCAATTATTCAAGTGCTAGAAGCTAGTATTGCGGTAGGGGGGACTACTTTTAGTAATTTTTTGAACTTAGAAGGTGTCAACGGTAATTACGGCGGCGTGGCGTGGGTTTACAACCGCATGGGCAACCCCTGTAGAATTTGCGGTACGCCGATTGAGCGAATTAGGTTAGCTGGGCGATCGTCTCACTTTTGTCCTCAATGTCAGGGAAAAAACTGAGAGAAGTAGTGGTGTTTTTCACTTGACTATATACGTAAACGTTTTAAAATCTCTAAGTACGCATTAAGCAATCCAACAGAGCAAGTTATGACCGTCAAAAAAGGCGATTCAGTCCGTGCTGTCCGAGAAAAATTAGAAAATAGTTTAGAATCCCAAGCCAGCGATATCCGTTTTCCAGCTTATCTATTTGAAACAAAAGGTCAAGTATTAGATATTAGAGGCGAATACGCTTTAGTCATGTTTGGACAAGTACCTACGCCGAATATTTGGCTGCGTGTAGATCAGTTAGAACAATTTAAGTAAGATTGCAGTTATTCCTAGCGCGATCGCGCATTTTGTATGCAAGCTGCCACAAAATCTTCCCTAGTCTGCAATTCGCCCCGCGTTACTATAATTGGTGCGGGTAAAGTTGGCAGCACTTTAGCACAAAAAATCGTTGAGAAAAATTTAGCCGATGTAATGCTGCTAGATGTAGTCCAGGGAATACCTCAAGGGTTAGCGTTAGACCTATTAGAAGCTAAAGGAATTTCGTTACACGATCGCCAAATTCAAGGAACAACAAGCTACGCTGATACTGTTGATTCTGATGTAGTCGTAATTACGGCAGGATTAGCGCGAAAACCCGGCACCAGTCGAGAGCAATTGATGCAGACGAACGCCAAAATAGTAGTAGAAGCCGCAAAATCAGCGATCGCCCATTCTCCTAATGCAGTGTTGATTGTGGTGACAAATCCCTTAGATGTCATGACTTATTTAGCATGGCAAGCAACAAAGTTACCGCGCGATCGCATTATGGGGATGGCGGGAGTATTAGATTCAGCTAGGTTTCAAGCCTTTATTGCTATGGAATTAGGCGTGTCGGTACTGGATGTACAGACAATGGTTTTAGGCAGTCACGGCGACCTGATGGTTCCTTTAGCGCGTTATGCTACCGTTGCAGGCGTGCCAATTACTGAATTGATGAATGAGACGACAATTGAGCGTTTGGTAGCTAGAACTCGTAATGGCGGCGCTGAGATTGTGGAATTGATGCAGACGGGAAGCGCTTATTTTGCTCCGGCGGCATCTACTTGTTTAATGGTGGAATCAATTTTACTCAATCAATCGCGTTTGTTGCCTGTAGCCGCTTATCTCCAAGGGGAGTATGGGTTGCAAGATATTTTTATCGGCGTTCCCTGTAGTTTGGGCTGTGGTGGAATTGCCAAAATATGGGAACTAAAACTTACCGATGCCGAATTAGCCGCGCTGCATTGTTGCGCTGAAGCATTACGGCAAAATATTGAAAGCGCGATCGCAATTTTATAGCAGACAACTCCTCGCAATCAAAAATAAGTTGACCAGGCGATCGCATTTATCTATTTAGAGGCTTTGATTCAATCTCTAAATTTAAGTAAAAATCTCTCTTATCTGCCAACGAAAAGGCAATCAAAACCATACGCTATCTTTAAACTGGAAGCAAGCCGAGATTTTGCTAATTTAAAACCAATCGCTAAGAAAGAGGGAATTTGTCTAAACTGTATTACGGAATTTAAAGTTCTGTAGCCTTTTACTGTTGGTGCGGTTTCCTGTGCGGTAGACTATGCCTTAATTATGAGTTTGTATCTAATAACAACGCTCGTCGGGAGTTTTGCTTCAATGTCTCATACAGTCAAAATCTACGATACTTGCATCGGCTGCACCCAATGCGTCCGCGCCTGTCCTACAGACGTTTTAGAGATGGTTCCTTGGGATGGCTGCAAAGCTGGTCAAATTGCCTCATCGCCGCGTACAGAAGATTGTGTAGGTTGCAAGCGTTGCGAAACTGCTTGTCCTACCGATTTCTTAAGCATTCGGGTTTACTTGGGTGCAGAAACTACACGCAGTATGGGTCTAGCGTATTAAATAAGAAATTTATCCAAATTTCTTTAAATAACGTTGGTTTAAAACCAATGCTAGAAAAAACATCTAGCCATAAGTCGAGGAAGTCAATTAATTGACTTCCTCTTTTTTATTTATGACTACAATCACTGCCAAAAAAAATGACGTTATTAAATTATGTATAGAACGTAGAAGTATTTATGCCTATTAATCAGTAGTCAAACTTGATATTAAGTGGCAAAGCTTACATTTTTTGCTCGAAACACTTAATTGTTATATTTCGCAAACACCAAATACTTTGTTTAAACTTTATTAAAATAAAAAGTTTGTAAATTATGTTTGCACTAGCTTCTACCTGCTTTTTTAAGTATTAAAATTATATTTAAAGCCGCAAAACTTAAGCATCTACAAATTTTGTAGCTTTATCCACAGGGCATCTAACAAAATTCCGCCAGAGCAGCAATGTTCCTAAAGGTGGCTCAACTATCTAAGGCTGATTTTTCTAAAAATTGCCATAAATATTCAAGATTTTGAGCGGGTGAATAGCAATTTTTTCATTGCTCGTCAAAATTCACACTAGCGCCGTTAATAATTTTGAAGACAAAACAAATAGCATTTTCAATACCAACTTAAAGCATAGAGATTGAGCTTTAAGTCAGTTTTTCGAGTGGTTTTAAATATTACACTTCACTTCTACTCGCGTAAGAGGAGTAAACATGAACAGAAAGTTTACTAGACGAGAATTGTTAGAACTCGGAGCGACGATCGCTGGTAGCTCGATTTTGCTGCCTACCTTACTCCAGTATCGCGGCTATGCTGTAACTGCTGGTAGTCCACAACCAACTCCTTTTGAACTTGAGTTGCCCATCCCGCCAGTGCTTAAGCCTGTGCGGAGTGATGCAACAACTGACTACTACGAAATTGCGATGAATAAAAGCCGGGTTAATATTTTGCCAGGGCTGACAACAGAAGTCTGGGCTTACAACGGTACAACCCCTGGTTCCACGATCGTACAGCGTCAAAATCGGCAATCGGTCGTTCGCTTTATCAATAATTTAGATATACCAACATCAATTCACTTGCATGGGATGTCATCGCTACCGCAGTACGATGGCTACCCGGAAGATTTGATTTTTCCAGGCTACTACAAGGATTATTTTTACCCCAATAGCCGTGCCGCTACATTGTGGTATCACGACCACGCGGTCATGAATACGGGGCGTAATGTGTATATGGGACTAGCTGGAATGTATATCGTTCAAGATAAACTTGAACTCGATCTGCCTTTACCCAAGGGTAAATACGATGTACCGCTAATTATTCAAGACAAGATTTTTGCAACTAACGGCTCATTTATCTTTGACCATGATAATCATAATGGTCTGATGGGCGATGTTATTTTGGTGAACGGTGCGCCGTGGCCGAAAATGAAGGTAGCTAAACGCAAGTATCGCTTCCGAGTTTTAAACGCATCGACTTCACGGGCTTACAAACTAGCACTTAGCAACGGCGATGACTTAATCGTAATTGGTAGTGATGGCGGACTATTGGGCGCGCCTGTAAGAACTAAAGATTTACGGATTGGGATGGCAGAACGCTACGAGTTTATCATCGATTTTTCTAAATACGACATAGGAACTAAAATAATTCTCCAAAATCTTGGTCTTCGTAATAATAAAGATTATGACGGTACAAGTCAGGTTATGCGCTTTGACGTAGTGACCCAGGAGTTTGATGAAAGCTCTATCCCTAATACTTTGCGTCCTTTTAGCCCTATTTTACGTTCTTCGGCAGTGCGAGAAAGGCGATGGAATTTTGAGCATCGCGACGATATGTGGAAGATTAACGGCAATACCTGGGACAAAAACCGAATTGATGCCAATCCAGGTCTTAACGATACTGAAATTTGGAATTTTATTACCAACAGCCGTGATTGGTTTCACCCCGTACACGTTCATCTAGTAGATTTTCAAATCCTAGAACGCAATCGTCAGCCGCCGCTTCCCTACGAACGAGGTTGGAAAGATGTAGTCTATGGCGGTGAAGACGATAATATTCAGGTCATTGCTCAATTTAAACCCCACCGAGGTAAATATATAATGCACTGCCATAATACGGTTCATGAAGACCACGATATGATGACTCAGTTTCAAGTAGGTCAAGGTGGAATAGATCCCATGTCAGCCCCAGCAAAACCGCTTCCAGCGACACCACTATAGCAGTGGAGTTGATTGCGAACAGAATTGCAGCGTGCAGCTACTCCAAAAATTTCACTTTGTTAATGCGGTGGAAGTGATGCTAGTATCTTGAAACCGTCGCGGTTGTTTGCGATCGCTTGCTGCTAAGAATTGGAATTTTGCCTGTCCGTTGGTAAACGTCTCGATGCCAGGTTAATATATTTGAGGACAAAAGGCAGGGGTGTCTATAAGTAAGCAATACCAGAAAAATATAACTTGACTACTTGCCTACTGCTCTTGTAGCTTTTAGAGCATATATAAAGACCTATTGGTGCGACCTATTATGTGTGGAATCGTTGGCTATATTGGCACTCAAGCAGCTACACAAATTTTACTTTCTGGCTTAGAAAAACTAGAGTACCGGGGTTACGATTCTGCCGGAATCGCTACGGTGTTGGAAGGGCAATTGCATTGCATCCGCGCCAAGGGTAAGTTGTACAATTTGCGAGACAAATTAGAAACTATCGTTAACCCGGCAAAAATTGGCATTGGACATACACGATGGGCAACCCACGGTAAACCTGAAGAATACAACGCTCATCCGCACATGGATACTGCCAAGAGCGTCGCGGTAGTACAAAATGGGATTATTGAAAATTACCGCGAACTGCGGGAAGAATTAAAGCACCTAGGGCATGAATTTCGCTCTGATACGGATACTGAAGTTATCCCCCATCTGATCGCCCAGTATTTGCAAGCAGATAATTCTTTTTTAGAAGCAGTGCGGCAAACTGTAAATAGGCTTAAAGGGGCATTTGCGATCGCAGTTATTAACGCTGACTACCCCGATGAATTGATTGTTGCCCGTCAGCAAGCACCTTTAGCAATTGGTTTTGGACAAGGAGAGTTCTTTTGTGCTTCCGATACTCCGGCTTTAGTTCCCCATACAAGAGCCGTATTAACTTTAGAAAATGGCGAACTAGCACGGCTTACACCGCTTGGAGTAGAAGTATATAGCTTTGCAGGCGATCGCCTTAAAAAACATCCCCGCACTTTAAGCTGGAATCCTGTAATGGTCGAAAAGCAAGGCTTTAAGCACTTTATGCTAAAAGAGATATACGAACAGCCAGGAGTTGTAAGAGCGGTATTAGAAGCTTATTTAGATGCCACCGATGTTATAGATTTGGGATTGCCAGAAACCTTAGGCGCAAATATTGAAAATATCCAAATAGTTGCTTGCGGTACTAGCTGGCACGCTAGTTTAATTGGAAAGTATTTATTAGAACAAGTTGCGGGTATTCCGACATCGGTTCAATACTCCTCAGAATTTCGTTATGCGCCGCCACCTGTTACCCCGAATACCTTAACTATTGGCGTTACTCAGTCGGGAGAAACGGCGGATACAATAGCGGCTTTAACAATGGAAAAAGAGCGACGGTTAGATTTAAAACCTGCTTATCAGCCGCGCCTACTAGCAATTACTAATCGATTGGATAGTACAATAGCAGCGATCGCTAATGAAATAATTGATACTCATGCGGGAATTGAAATTGGCGTAGCGGCAACTAAAACCTTTATTGCTCAATTATTGGCTTTTTACTTATTGGCATTGGATTTGGGCAATCGTCGCCAAACGCTATCGGCGGAGAGATTAGCAGAAATTATTACTGGTTTGCGTCAGTTACCCGCCCAAATAGAGCTAATTTTAGAAAGTCAAGAGCGGTACATTCAAGAATTGGCACACCAGTTTACCGAAACCCAAGACTTTATCTTTGTGGGACGAGGGCTAAACTTTCCGATTGCTTTAGAAGGAGCATTAAAGCTAAAAGAAATTAGTTATATTCACGCCGAAGGCTATCCGGCGGGAGAATTGAAACACGGGCCCATAGCGCTATTGGATGCCAAAGTTCCGGTAGTTGCGATCGCAATTCCTGGTAGCGTTTACGAAAAAGCTTTATCTAACGCCCAAGAAGCTAAAGCCCGCGATTCTCGGTTAATTGGCGTAGTGGAAATGGACGATCCGCAAGCGGCGGAAACTTTCGACGATTTGATTCCTCTCCCCAAAGTAGACGAATTGCTTTCACCAATTTTGACGGTAATTCCTTTACAACTATTGGCTTACCATATTGCAGCGCGGCGCGGCTTGGACGTAGATCAGCCGAGAAACTTAGCAAAATCTGTAACAGTAGAGTAAAACTATTGAAATAATGCGATCGCACTTTAAAAGTTATTTTTTATAGTTAAAAGCGCTCCCTAACTTTGAAAAATCTTTATTTAATGGAGCGCTACAAACATTTAAAGATAATTTTTATGGGGTTAACTAACCACCCAAACGCCCTAATATCCCCACAATTAACCCAAAAATTCCAGTTCCTGCCAGGATTGAAATAGTATGAGATTCACTAAAAGATAATAGTAATTGACTTTCCGCACTTAGCAAGCTCCATGCACCAAACCAAGCAGTGCCAACTACAAATATCCAAACTACTGTAAACGTTATTCCACTTGTAACTAAACCTAAAACTAGACCTACACCGCAAGTTAAAATCCAACCCCAGCCTAAAACTTTAACCCAACTTACAACGCCAACTTTAGTCCAAGCCAAACCCCAAGTTAAAGTTAGAGCCAAAACGGCGATCGCAATTCTCGGTAATGCTAGATTCTTACTATTAGATACTTCATCTATCCCCAAAGCGTCAGCCCAAAGTGAAGTCCAGGCAAAGGAAGAACCAACTATTGCATAGCACGATAGACCAAAGAGCAATTTAACTAGCACAATAACATTACGGCTCATAGCGATCGCCAGCCCATAAACGCGATTTGAATTTTCATATTTTTTAAACCAAATTATTCCTATGCACCAAAATAGCCCTAAGTTTGGCGCTGATACTTGCCCTTTAGACCAACGCAAAAACTGGTATAGTCCCGTAGCAGAAGCTTACAATCGCGTTAGACCGCGTTATCCTGAAGCGTTAATAACTCGCGTAATAGAACTAACCCAACTTCCCCCAAACGCAGCAATTCTCGAACTAGGCGGAGGTCCCGGAAACGCTACAGTTGCCTTTGCTCAAAAGGGTTACGATATGCTCTGCATTGAGCCAAGCCAATCCGCTTGTCAATTGGCTAAACAAAACTGTGCGATTTATCCAAAGGTAGAGATTAAAAATACTACGTTTGAGGAATGGAAGTTAGAGACAGAAAGATTTAACGCTGTTTTAGCTGCGACTTCTATTCATTGGATTACGCCAGAAATTGTTTACCCAAAAGCGGCGGCGGCTTTGCAAAATAATGGTTATCTAATTTTGCTCTGGAATATGTCGGCGCAACTGTCCTATGAAGTATGCCAATCGTTAAAAGAGGCTTACCAAAAGTATGCTCCATCTCTAGGAAAATATGAAGATAAAGCTAATCAAACAGCAAGTCTAAGAAAGTTTGGACAGATTGTTACTGATTCCGGTTATTTTGGCGGGTTGGTGTCCGAACAAATGGCGTGGGAAGTCAATTACAGCATTGATGATTATTTGTTGCTACTAAGCACCTATTCGCCCTATATAGAGCTAAAACCACAGCAAAGAAACGATTTGTTTGCTTTATTGAAGGAAACTTTAGAACGTGACGGCATAAAAAGCGTTCAACTTTCTTATCTCTCGGCTTTCCATATTGCCCAAAAAACGCTCTAGAGTGCGGAAATTTTACGCAATACTGGAAGAAATAGCAGCTTTGAGCGAGATACAAGGGATGGAAATTCGAGCCGTTGATACATCACTATTATATTGGGCGGGCGACGCTTTAGCGTTGGGTTTATTTGAGGATACTGTAGAACAATCAGAGGAATTAACCCAGTTAGATGCAAAATTTGCTGGCGTATTGAAAGAAGTAATTGCCGAGACGGAATTTAAAGGCAAAGATGGCAGTAGCGTTGTCACTAGAGTTGGCGGTAGTAGTTCGGTGCGTAAAGTGCTATTAGTAGGACTTGGAAAACCGGACAAGCTGAAATTAGACAATTGGCGGCGGTGCGGCGCGGCGATCGCTAAGTTAGCTAAAAAAGAAAAGTGTCAAACGGTAGGTGTTAGTTTACCAGTTTGGAACAATGAGCCAAGATCGACCGCCGGAGCGATTTCTGAAGGTATTGAGCTTGCTTTGTACCAAGATCGGCGTTTTAAGTCGGAACCAGACGAAAATGGTTTTAATTTAGAACGACTAGATTTAATTGGGTTCGCAGGGCAAGAAGAAGCAATTTCCCGCGCCCAGCAAATTTGTTCGGGAGTAATTTTAGCCCGTCAACTGGTAACTGCTCCTGCCAACACTGTAACGCCGATGAGTATGGCGCAAACAGCAGAAGAAATCGCTTCTGCTCACGGTTTGCAAGTAGAAATTCTCGAACGCGAAGAATGCGAACAGTTGGGAATGGGGGCTTTTTTAGGAGTTGCTCAAGCTTCAGAAATGCCACCAAAATTTATTCACCTCACCTATAAGCCCGAAGGAACACCCAAAAGAAAAGTAGCAATTATTGGTAAAGGCGTAACCTTCGATTCTGGCGGTCTGAACATTAAAGGCGCAGGTAGCGGCATCGAAACTATGAAGATGGATATGGGCGGCGCGGCGGCGACCCTAGGGGCGGCTAAAGCCATCTCTCAACTGAAGCCCGATGTAGAAGTGCATTTTATCAGCGCCGTAACCGAAAACATGATTAGCGGTCGGGCTATCCATCCTGGAGATATTCTCACCGCCTCCAATGGTAAAACTATTGAAGTTAATAACACCGATGCTGAAGGGCGGCTAACTTTAGCTGATGCGCTGGTGTTTACGGAAAAATTGGGTGTAGATGCGATCGTTGACTTGGCAACCCTTACAGGCGCTTGCGTGATTGCTCTAGGCGATGATATTGCCGGATTGTGGAGTAGTAACGATGAAGTTGCAAATCAATTGGTGCAAGCGGCGGATAAGGCGGGAGAAAAAATTTGGCGAATGCCAATGGAAGAAAAGTATTTTGAAGGCTTAAAATCTCCCATTGCTGATATGAAAAATACCGGACCTCGTCCTGGTGGTTCAATTACCGCAGCTTTATTTTTGCAGCAGTTTGTGAAAGAAACTCCTTGGGCGCATATTGATATTGCCGGCCCCGTTTGGACGGACAAGGAGAATGGTTACAACAGCGCTGGTGCTACAGGCTACGGCGTGCGGACTTTAGTTAATTGGGTGATGAGTTAGTAAAACTTGAGCTTTTACGGTCAGCCTCTCCCAGTATTCGGGAGAAGCTTAAATATACTTAGAGACGGAAAAAATTTAGATTTTTTTGTCTCTAAGTTGTCTTTAGACCTTTTAAGTAAAATTAGTTTCAAGTATAAATCGTTCCAAACTACTCCCCAGGGGCTTTAGCTTCTAAATCGAGCAATAATAGTGGCGATCGCTTGATTAATCTAATTTTTTCTTAAAATCCACTTTTTTACCCACAATCCAAATCGACCAAATATATAAGATGGCAAATTTAAAATGCCCAACCCAAACATCAATAAATCTCCAACAATCCCTGGTCGGTAAATCAATGGTAGATCGGAGGATGATAATTTTATGGCTACATCTTTGCCAGTAAATAAGCGACGTAACAATTGTGCATAACTGCACTGTTTAATTAACATTGGTAGATTTTTAACGTCCCAAGGTTTTGGTTGGTTATTACTGTGTAAGATCGTCACCTCACGATCGCCGTATTCGCAAGCCAAAGTTTTGATATCAGCTATCTTGACTCGATGAAGAAAGGGTAAAAATATTTCTTCTTTATTCGATTGAAGTTCTAAAGAATCTTCAGAATAACTGCTAGCAAGAATCGCATTCAACGCATCTTGATCTCCGTTTGCATAAGCACAGTTAAGACTTGCACCTTCATAAACAGTAGGTAAAGCAAAAATTTGTTCGCAAGCTTGCCACCACTGTGTGAGCAAATTGGGGTGATGTTCCACAGAAAAAACCACAAACCCAGAATTAATATGAATTTGCTGGCGTGGTGACTTATCTAATTTAAAAACTTCTTGCCACTCTGGAAAATGACGATCCAAACTTAAATCTGGGAACAAACAGATTTTCCCTTGCTTTGCTGAATTTAGAATTGTCTCTAGGTTGCGCGTTACCAGCATATCGCTGTCAATAATCACCACTGTTCCCTGTGTTGGCAGTAAGTAGGGAAATGGTTTGTATTGTAAAGGGTTTTTAGCTTCTTCTTTCGGTAAAGAATATAAAGTGCAGTGAGGACGCAAAATTTCTTGCTGTCTCGATGTTAAACCGCAATCTAATACTACTATTTTTTGCTGATGACCTACTACTCGTAAAGAATTTAATAAACCAACAACTCCGAGAAAGTATTTGGAATTACATATAGTGTAAAAAGTAATTTGTTCGGTGGAGTTTTCCGCTTCCGCAGGCTTATGATCATTATTTCGATGTTTCTGGTTAGTCTCGATCATAACTAATCCTCATTTGTTGCTGCGTAACTCAACATCTACAAGGTAATTTATAGTTAAAAATGAATACACACCTTTGACTATATGCCACCAAAATTGCTGTTAACCCCCTAAAGAGGCTTTAGCCACTTAATCATAAATTTTGGTCTTAGTTTCTGTGTATACCTATAGTTTAATAAATGAATGTTGGTTTAATGAACAATGCCTAAAATTAGCAGAAATTTCATGAATAAAGTGTAAATAGTTACTACCCATCAATTAAAATCTCGTCATCAAATGTCGAGTAGTTGATTATTTTTTAGCAATGACTAAATCGGTATCGGCGATAACAAAAAATAAACCTACTATCTTGTTGGAATTGTTAGGTAAAGCAGGATAGTTATTCTACTTCTAAAAATATATAATGACACTTCATTGCAAGGCGCTTTTGTTGCGCCAAGTTCTCAAACCCAACTATGTTTTACAAACACAGTCATGAGAGGGTATTTGTGCAAGGAGATGTCTATTACTTGAGTTCTGGATGGGCGGCGGCAGTAGTGGGCGTACCCATTTGATTAATAGTTGCGATCGCCTGATACAATCGCCCTAAATCGCGCTGGTTGAAGTACAAAACTAAACGCGGAAGTTCTGCTGTCTCATCTTGCGCTTCTTGAGGCAAAGCAATACTTTTTTCTATCCGTTCTTTAACTAAAATGTCGCTAAAATCAGTATTTAACTGTTCCACTTGCTCGTCCGACAACTCAGTTTTGAGGCGAATTACTAATTTGTCTTTAACGTAGCGGCTGGAGTGATATACCTGATAAAAATCGGTAATGGCGTTGCAAGCTACATCTAAGTTGTCGGTAATAGTATAAAGACTAGAATCGTCTTTGCTGACTAAACCTGCTTTGAGTAAATTTTTGTCTATATAGGCGCTCCAGTCGTGCCAATAAGAACCGCCAGGACGATCGATTAATACGAGGGGTACAGGTCCAAATTTTCCAGTTTGGCTCAATGTCATACATTCAAAAGCCTCGTCTTGAGTGCCAAAACCACCAGGGAATAAAGCTACAGCATCGCTTTCTCGTAGTAAAAATAATTTGCGCGTGAAAAAATACTTAAAATGGATGAGTTTGCGATCGCCTTCAATAAACGGATTTGCTTCTTGCTCAAAAGGCAATTGAATATTTAGCCCAAAAGAGTTTTCTTTCCCCGCACCTTCGTTACCTGCCTGCATAATTCCGCCACCACCCCCCGTCATGACCATGAAGCCTAACTTGGTCACACACCGGGCGAAGTCTACCGCCATTTGATATTCTGGTGTGTTGGGTTGGGTACGAGCCGAGCCAAAAATAGTTACTTTGCGGACGTGGCGATAAGTATGAAATAATTGCAAGCCTCGTTCCATATCTGCTAGAGAAGCAGATAAAATTTTCCAGTCTAAGCGGTCGATTTCGCTATTAGCTAAACGGACGATAGTAGCTAGGGTTTGCTGGATGAGTTGCCGATGTTGCAAGTCTGGTAGTTGCTCCATTAACTGGGCAACATCTTTTTGGAGAGAATCAATCGGATCGGAGGATGGTATTAAATTCATGAGTGCCATTGCACGACTAGCACTTCATTGTAACGATTTTTCAAGTACAGGTTAAGTATTTCTCTAAGCTAATAAAAAGCACTTTGTATCTAATCGATACAAAGTGCGTTATTTAATTTATCGTTAAAACTATTTTTAAAGATATTTTTCCAAAGTATTAGATAAAGTTGTCTTTGGTACTGCACCCACAACCATATCCACTCGCTGCCCACCTTTAAAAATCATCAAAGTGGGAATGCTGCGAATACCATATTGGCTAGCAACATTAGGGTTTTCGTCGGTATTAAGTTTTACAACTTTAACCTGACCGTCGTATTGCTGGGCGATTTCATCGACTACTGGGGCTACCATCCGACAAGGACCGCACCAAGGGGCCCAAAAATCTACCAAAACCGGAACTTCACTGTCTAATACTTCTTGCTTAAATGATGAATCTGTAACTTGTACGGCTGCTGACATTCCTTGAAATCCTTGGTATGCTTGTTTATTACTTTGCTGAAAATTCTATCATAGGGCAAAGCCTGTATCTTATCTGTCAACGGTGTATATTTAGACAGATTTTGTTTAATTATAACTTTTGTATCAAAGCTTTGTATTTATCCAAACAATAGCTTAAGGAGTACATTGTATTATCTAACTTGTCAACCTCTAAGAGATGAATTAAAAATTAAGATTTTATTGTAATTTTTAGCTTTTTTACTACTTAAATTTAGTGTTAGTGCAAAAGTTTTATTACTCAATCAATGAAGTAGGCGATCGCTAGTTTTTTTTAAACTTTTTACTATTAGTTAAGTTTGTAAGTTAACGAAAAATTAGGTCTAGCCGATCTTGAGCAGTTTTTAGGGCAGATTCGGGGGTACTTTTTCCTAATAACACTGATTCTAATGCCCTGCCTAAACTTTCCGATAAGCGACTGTAACGAGGAAAAATTGGACGCGATCGCCCATACTTTGCTTGGTCTAAAAATACCTTAACGGCAGGATGTTGGGCAACAAAGGTTTGATATTGGGCGCTGAGTCTGGCTTTAATATTTATTGGTAAGTAACCTGTATTAATTGCCCATTGGGTTTGGAATTCTTCACCAAGTACAAATTGAGCAAATTTCAAAGCGGCGGCTTCTTGTTTGGGGTTAGACTTAAAAACAAACAGATTTTCACCTCCAATAGCGGTGGCAGGCTTCAATTTAGTGGGGATGGGAAAAACATCAAAATCTACTCCCGTTGCCTGCAATTGTCCTAGAGTCCAAGGTCCAGTAATTTGCATTGCAACTTTACCAGCTAAAAAGTTGTCAGTCTCAAAACCTCTTTCGGGTAGGGAAAGTAGGGCGGAACCATCGGCGATTAAACTGTGCCATAATTCCATTGATGAAATCGCACCAGGGTTTACAATTGCTGGTGTTTGGTTATCATTGGCTACTAATTCTCCGCCACCACTCCACATAAACGGTAGCCATAAAAATACTGCAAACTCTCCTTTTCCTAAAGGTAAAAATATTCCGTGTTGGTCTATTCTGCGATCGCCGTTTGTATCTATAGTCAATTTACGCGCTACTTGGCGCAATTGTTCCCAAGTTTGGGGTAATTCAGTAATTCCTGCGGCTTTAAATAAGCTAGGGCGGTAAAATATACTTACATTATTAGTAGCAAATGGTACAGACCAAGTATGTCCTCCATACTCCATTGACTCGAATAATGCGGGGTCTATTTGGCTAAATTCTGGTAATTTTGCTAACCAATTTTCTAAGGGAAGGATGGCGTTTAGTTCGACTAATTGCCCAGTAAGCGTAGCATTAAACCATAATAAATCTGGGGGTGCATTTCCAACTACGGCAGCCAATATTTTTGGTAGTTGTTGTTCGGATTGTCCTACATATAGCGATTCTACTTTAATATCTGGATGTTGTTGATTGAATCTATCTACAAGCTTTTGCAATACATCGCGGTTTGGTGGTGGATTTACTCCTTGCCAGAAAGTTATGTTAGTTATATCGGTAGATTTGGGAGGTTCAACTAAGTTTTGACATCCGGCTAAAAATAAGTTGGCTATAAGTACTAATGCTAATGGTAATTTAAAGAGAAACTTAAACCTATCTCCAAAAAGTAGACAGTTAGGAGGTTTAATATTATTTATGCTGAAAAAGTTTGTATTAGTTTTTATATTAGTGATTTTTAGCACAATTATTTTTACAAGCTGTAGTGTTGGTAAACAAGCAAATAACAATGGTGTTGTTACTATAACTCTTAGCGGCTGGAGTAATTTATTAGAAAAACAGCTCTTGCAACAGGTGGTTAATGAGTTTGAGGCATTGAATCCAACGATTAAAGTTAAGTATGATGCGATCGCAGATGAGTATATGGATGTCCTTAAAACTCGGCTAATTGGCGAAACTGCGGCGGATGTTTTTTACTTAGATGCTTTAGAAATTCCTGCACTGATTTCTCCTGGCGTACTTGAACCATTAAACAACTATATAAGTGAGGAGTTTGAACTTCAAGATTTTGCACCAAGTTTGCTTAAAGCATTTGTTCGCGATGGGGTAATTTATGGTTTGCCTAAAGACTTTTCTACTTTGGCACTTTTTTATAACAAAAATGCTTTTGCGGCGGCGAATTTAAGTATTCCTCCTATTAATTGGGAGGAGTTTGTTAACTATGCTCAAAAACTTACCATTGATAATAATAAAGACGGCAAGATTGATGTGTATGGATTTGGTTTAGCACCAGAATTAGCTAGACAAGTTTTTGTGATCAAAGCTTTTGGTGGTGAATTAGTTGATGTTAATAATAATGCTGTTTTTGCTTCACCAGAAAGCTTAAAAGGTTTGCAATTAATAGTAGATCAATATCTTCAAGATAAGTCTGCGGCGCAACCAACAGATGTTGGTACAACTTCGGGAGGTGAAATATTTGGACAAGGTAAAGCAGCGATGGTGATTGAAGGTGCTTGGATTATTTCTTATTTAAAAGAGACGTTTCCAAACCTTGAATACGGAACTGCAGAAGTACCAGCTATAGGAGATAAAAAAGGCACAATGGCTTACACTGTTGCTTATGTGATGAACAAAAAATCGCGACATAAATTAGCAGCCTGGAAATTAATTGCTTATTTAACTGGAAAAGATGGCATGACAGCTTGGACAAAAAATGGTTTAGCGCTGCCAACTCGCGCCTCTGTTGCTAATAAATTAAATTACGATGATAATGCTTTATATGCACCGTTTATTGCTGGTGCGAGTTATGCCACAATTTGGCAAGCAGGGGAGTATTTACCTTTAATAGTAAACAATTTTAATAATCAGCTTATTAGTGCCATTATTGGCGAACAAACTTTAAAAAGTGCAATGCAAAAAGCCCAAGATACGGCTAATAAAGAAATTAAATTATCCCAATAATTAATCTATGGTAAGCAAGTCAAACAAACAGTTTAATGATTCGGTCAATGCTTACTTTTTCATAAGTCCTACAATTATTATTCTTTTGATTTTTTTAGTATTACCAATTGTATTAGCTATTTTACTTTCTTTATACAAAGTTCAACCTTTAGGCGATATTAGTTATGCTTTTAGAGGTGGTAAAAACTTCCTTCGCCTTACTCAAGATGAACGAGTTGCGATCGCACTTAAAAACACTGTCGAATATGTAGCGATTGTTGTTCCTATTCAAACAGTTTTAGCTTTAAGTTTAGCCTTAATATTAAACGCCCAAATTAAAGGTAAAAACATATTTAGAGTTCTATTTTTCTTGCCAACAGTTACATCTTCCGCCGTATTAACATTGATTTTCATGTGGATATGTAACTCTAATGGTTTGCTAAATAGTTTCTTAGCTTTTATACATTTGCCTACTTACAACTGGCTAGTGCATGAGGGCAGAAATAAACCGTCAGTTTAGGCAGCGCATTTCTCACCTGTATATTTCCAGTTAAATGGTTTAGCCATTGTACGGTTGAAGTAATTAATGAAGCTGAAGATGCGTTGCCGT